>Ga0315336_1000872_pt1 | contig 68852 bp, 61 predicted proteins | sample ASW5metaG_FD_204512 | JGI IMG/M metagenome (GOLD analysis project Ga0315336, IMG submission 204512) | Ammonia-oxidizing marine archaeal communities from Monterey Bay, California, United States - ASW #5 | ecosystem: Environmental > Aquatic > Marine > Intertidal zone | place: USA: California... | reverse complement strand
CTGAATGGGCATAAAAAATCCGATACCAGGAGACTGATATCGGATTTTCTGGAAAGCCCGGCTTGGACTCAAATGCTTAAGTGAACAGCATTACCGCCGAGGCGGGGTTTTCGTCGAGGTGCGGAGGGGCGTTATTTCTTGTGGCCCAGCTTGCGCAACTCTTCATCGCGCAGCTCGCGGCGCAGGATCTTGCCGACGTTGGTGGTCGGCAGGCTGTCGCGGAACTCCACGAACTTCGGTCGCTTGTAGCCGGTCAGGTTGTCGTGCATGTGCTGCATGACCTGCTCCTTGGTCAGGCTCTCACCGGGCTTGACCACCACGAACAGCTTGATCGCCTCACCGGACTTCTCGTCCGGCACACCAATGGCGGCGCACTGCAGCACACCCGGCAGGGCGGCAAGCACGTCTTCCAGCTCGTTGGGGTAGACGTTGAAGCCGGAGACCAGAATCATGTCTTTCTTGCGGTCGACGATACGGATGTAGCCGTCTTCCTGAACGACACCGATGTCCCCCGACTTGAACCAGCCTTCGGCATCGATCACTTCGGCAGTGGCCTCGGGGCGCTGCCAGTACCCCTTCATCACCTGCGGGCCCTTGATGCACAGCTCGCCGATCTCGCCTTGCGCCAGATCCTGGCCATCGTCATTGATGACCTTGAACTGCGTCGAAGGAACCGGAATGCCGATGGTGCCGATCTGGATGTGCTCGATCGGATTGACCGAGGCCACCGGGCTGGTTTCGGTCAGGCCGTAGCCTTCGCAGATCGAGCAACCCGTCACCTGCTTCCAGCGCTCGGCTGTCGCCAGCTGCAGCGCCATGCCGCCCGACAGGGTGACCTTGAGCGCGGAGAAATCCAGCTTGCGGAAGTCTTCGCTGTTGCACAGCGCCACGAACAGCGTGTTGAGGCCGACGAAGCCGCTGAAGCGATACTTGGACAGGTCCTTGATCATCGCCGGCAGGTCGCGCGGATTGGAGATCAGGATGTTGTGGTTGCCGCTGAGCATCATCGCCATGCAGTGAAAGGTGAAGGCGTAGATGTGGTAGAGCGGCAAGGGGGCGATCAGCACCTCGCTGCCGTCATTGAGGTTCGAACCCATCAGCGCCTTGCACTGCAGCATGTTGGCGACGATGTTGCGGTGGGTCAGCATCGCGCCCTTGGCGACGCCAGTGGTGCCGCCGGTGTACTGCAGCACGGCGACTTCGTCGCTGCTCGGCGATACGTCACGCACTGCCTTGCCGCGACCCAGGGCCAGCGCATCGTTGAGCTTGACCGCCTTCGGCAGGCTGTAGGCCGGGACCATCTTCTTCACATGCTTGACCACCGCGTTGACCAGCATGCGCTTGAGCGGCGGCAGCATGTCGGCGACTTCGGTGATGACCACGTGCTTGATGCCGGTCTTGGGCAGCACTTCCTCGGCCAGGTGCGCCATGTTGGCGAGGCAGACCAGCGCCTTGGCGCCGGCGTCGTTGAACTGGTGTTCCATCTCCCGCGCGGTGTACAGCGGGTTGGTGTTGACCACGATGAGGCCGGCACGCATGGCACCGAACACCACGATGGGATACTGGATCAGGTTGGGCAGCTGCACGGCGATGCGGTCGCCGGGCTGAAGATCGGTGTTCTGCTGCAGGTAGGCGGCGAAATCGCCGGACAGCTTGTACAGCTCACCATAGGTCAGGGTCTTGCCGAGATTGCTGAAGGCCGGCTTGTCGGCGAAACGCTCGCAAGACTGCTTGAGCACAGCCTGGATGTTCTGATACTCATCGGGATCGATCTCGCTGGCGACACCAACAGGATACTTATCCTTCCAGAAGTTATCGGTCATGAACCCCACTCCTAAGCAACAGCTTTATTACTGCGCGATGGCAGCTGTTTTGTTGTGATTTGTTAACTTTTGTACCACTGATCGGGCTAAAAGCGTGCCCGAGGTTAGCAGCTTTGCCCAGGAGCGAACAGAGTCCGGAACGCGTCGATTCGACATAAAGTGACCGGAACATATGTCCCGGTCACTCAGATCGCGCCGCCCACTGCGGGCTGCGCCTGTCGTTATCAGGCGCTCTCGCGCAACTCCCGGCGCAGGATCTTGCCCACCGGTGTCATCGGCAATGCATCCCGGAACACGTAGTGCCGCGGCATCTTGTAGCCGGTGAAATTCTCCCGGCAGTAAGCCTGCAGCTCTTCCTGGGTGAGGCTCGGATCGCTGGGCACGACGAACAGCTTGACCGCTTCGCCGGACTTCTCGTCCGCCACACCGATGGCGGCGCAGGCGGCGACCTTAGGGTGGGCCATCACCACATCCTCGATCTCGTTGGGGTAGACGTTGAAACCGGAGACGATGATCAGGTCCTTCTTGCGGTCGACGATGCTGACGAAGCCGTCCTCGTCGATCACCGCGATGTCGCCGGTCTTCAGCCAGCCCTCTTCGTCCAGCACCTCGGCCGTCGCGTCGGGACGCTGCCAGTAGCCCTTCATCACTTGCGGCCCCTTGACGCACAGCTCGCCGCGCTCGCCGAGCGGCAAGGCGTTGCCTTCGTCATCGATGACCTTGACCGTGGTGCCGGGCACCGGCAGCCCCACCGTGCCGAGGCGCGAATGTTCGCCATGGGGATTGGCGCAGACGACCGGCGAGGTTTCCGTCAGGCCGTAGCCTTCGACGACGGTGCAGCCGGTCAGGCTCTTCCAGCGTTCAGCGACTGCCGAAACCAGGGCAGTGCCACCCGAGTTGGTGCCTTTGAGCCGAGAGAAGTCGACCTTCTTGAACTGCGGGTGAGCCATCAGCGCGACGAACAGCGTGTTGAGCCCGAGGAACGCGGAGAATTGCCAGCGCTGCAATTCCTTGACGAAGCCGTTGATGTCCCGCGGGTTGGTGATCAGCACGTTATGGTTGCCGGTCACCGTCATGCACATGCAGTTAACCGTGAAGGCGTAGATGTGATACAGCGGCAGCGGCGCGATCATCACTTCCTGGCCCTCACGGATGACCGGGTGGCCCTGATCGTCCAGTTGCTGCATGTTGGCTCGCACCTGTTGCATGTTCGCCACCAGGTTGCCGTGGGTCAGCATCGCGCCCTTGGCCACTCCGGTCGTACCGCCGGTGTACTGCAGCACGGCGACGTGGTCGAGTTCCAGCGGTGCGGGCTTGTGGCTGTGGCGTGCGCCATCGCGTAGCACGTCCTTGAAGGAAACGGCTTGCGGCAGGCTGTAATCCGGCACCATCTTCTTCAGGTGCTTGACCGCCGCGTTGACCAGCGCGCCCTTGAGCGGCGGCAACATGTCGCCGATGCGCACTTCGATCAGGTGCTCGATGGCGGTATCAGGCAGCACCTCCTGCACGTTGTGACCGAAGGTATTGAGATACACCAGCGCCCGCGCGCCGGAATCCTGGAACTGGTGACGCATCTCCCGCGCGGTGTACAGCGGGTTGGTATTGACCACGATGAGACCGGCGCGCAATGCACCGAACACCGCGATGGGGTATTGCAGCAGGTTGGGCATCTGAATGGCGATGCGATCGCCAGGTTGCAGATCGGTGTGGTGCTGCAGCCAGGCGGCAAAAGCGGCGGAGTGCCGTTCCAGATCGGAGTAGCTGAGGGTAACACCCATGTTGCTGAATGCAGGGCGGTCCGCGTGGGTCTTGCAGGCACGCTCGAACACTTCGACGACCGAGCGGTAAGCAGCTAGATCGATATCGTTGGGTACGCCTGCGGGGCGTTTGTCATTCCAGAATTCAGGCTGCATTGTTATTGGCCTCGTTACCTGAGAGTGTCTGGCCCGCGCACGGCGGACTCTGGCGAACTTATCAGGTCGGCATCGCGACGCAACAGCCCAAGCCGTACAAATCACTGCTGTGAATCTTTCGTCACGCTGCCGAGGCCGTCCTCGCCCGGGACAATCGCGCTGCATGCCTCTAGAATGCAGCCCCAGCGCGCAGGGACCGGGCTGTGCCGGCTTGCGCGGAATCTGATTCGATCAGGCGCAGCAGTTGACGCGCCGCCCCAGCACCTGAGGACAGTCCATGAGCACCATCAGCAATACGCCCTACGCCGAACTGGAAGTCGGCCAGCAGGCGAGCTTCGAAAAACACGTAGAAGAACGGGACATCCAGTTGTTCGCGGCCATGTCGGGCGACCGCAACCCGGTCCACCTGGATGCCGAGTTCGCTGCCGGTACGCTGTTCAAGGAACGCATTGCCCATGGCATGTTCAGTGGCGCGCTGATCAGCGCCGCCGTGGCTTGCACCATGCCGGGGCCGGGCACCATCTATCTCGGCCAGACCATGAAATTCACCCGCCCGGTGAAGATCGGTGACACCCTGACCGTGCGCCTGGAAATCCTCGAGAAGCTGCCGAAGAACCGCGTGCGCATCGCCACCCGCGTGTTCAACCAGAACGATGAACAGGTGGTCGACGGCGAAGCCGAAGTGCTCGCGCCACGCAAGCAGGAAACCGTCGAACTGAAGGAACTGCCGGCGATCACCATCGGCTGAGCATTCCCGTGTTCACTGCCCCGTCGCGACGGAGGCAATCCGAGGGCGCCTAATTGGCGCCCTCGGCATTTCCAGCCATCCCTCCGTGCCCGGCACGGGGGACAAGCAGAACGCCATTACCGCCTTGGCCTACGCCCCGAGCAGTTCCCTGGCGGAGGATGCGTGTCGGATTCTCCGCGCCGACCATCCGGCGAGCAGTACAACAAGAACAACAACGGGACCCTCCCCATGCTTACTCGCTCGATCGCTTATCGGCGCCTGGCGGCGCTCGTCCTTGCCGGCTTCTCGCTGGCCATGCAATCCGCTTCGGCTGCCCCGCTCGACCCTGGCCCCGACGAGGCCCTGCTCTACTACCAGCGCGCCGATGGCGACTACAACGGCTGGGGTCCGCATCTGTGGAACACCGCCGACTGCAGTGGCAGTGCGGCTGAAACCAGCTGGGCGCAACCGCTCGCGGCGGTGGATACCGACCCGCAGTACGGCGCCTTGTACCGCATCCCTCTGAGCGCCGACGCCAGTTGCCTGAATCTGATCATGCACAAGGGCGACGAGAAAGACCTGGGCGGTGGCGACCTGACCTGGCGCTTCGACGAGCTGGGCCGTCGTGTCTTCACGGCCAGCGGCAACCCACAGCTGTCCAGCACGCCGCTAAGTGGCAGCACCGTGGCGATCAAGGGCGCGCGGGCGCATTGGCTCGATCCGTTCACGCTCGTACTGGTGGGCGGTGCGCCGGGCGCCAGCCGGGCCGAACTGCGCTATGCCAACGACGCCAGCATCCGCATCGACGGCGAAGCGCGCACCGTCAGCGGCGGACAGATCCTCGCACTGCAGCCGTCCACCCTGCGCAACGGCCTCAGGCGCCAACACCCACATCTGGCCGATGCCTCTGCATACCGGGTCACGGCAGGCGTACGTGACATACGCCGCGCCGTGATGAGCCAACTGGTGGTAATCGCCTATGACGCGGACGACCGGGTCATCGATGCCACCGAAGTGCAGACCGCCGGCATTCTCGACATGCTGTTCGCCTACAACGGCGAGCTGGGTGCGGCGCTCGATGCCGGAGGCGTTTCCTTCAAGCTCTGGGCACCGACCGCACAGCGGGTTCGCCTGCATGTGTTCGATGCCGCCAAGCGGCTGCTGCCTGGCTATCCCAGGCTCATGCGGGAGCGGCTCGGCGTCTGGAGTCTGGAAGGCCCGCGCTCGCTGGATCGCCAGTACTACCAGTACGAAGTCACCGCCTACCGGCCAAGCACCGGCAGGGTCGAGACGACGCTGGTCAGCGATCCCTACGCCCTGAGCCTGTCACGCAACAGCCAGTACGCCCAGATCGTCGACCTGAATGCCGCTGATCTCAAGCCTGCCGGCTGGGATGCCGTGCGTCCGCCGCACCCGGAGCGCCCCGAGGCGAGCGTGATCTACGAAACCCATCTGCGCGACTTCAGCGCCAGCGACACCAGCTTGCCGGCCGCGCTGCGTGGCACCTATGCCGCGTTTACCCAGCAGCACAGCAACGGCATGCGCCACCTGCGTGACTTGCAGAAAGCCGGACTCACCCACGTGCAGCTGCTGCCGGTGTTCGACATCGCCACCATCGATGAAGACCCCGCGCAGCGGCTCAATCTGGACGACCCCTTCGCCAAGCTCTGCGACCTGTCGGACCAGGCCCGTCAGCGCTGGGCCCAGTACTGCAGCGCAGCGAGCATCCGTCAGGTGCTAGAGGGCTTCGACCCGGCCAGCGGCCTGGCGCAATCGCTGTACAACGACCTGCGCGGGCTGGATGACTTCAACTGGGGTTACGACCCCTTCCACTTCACCGCGCCCGAGGGCAGCTACGCCAGCGACGCCGAAGGCGTGCAGCGCATCATCGAGTTCCGCCAGATGGTGCAGGCCTTGGCCGGCAATGGCCTGGCCACGGTGATGGACGTGGTCTACAACCACACCAACGCTTCCGGCCTGGCCGACAAGTCCGTCCTGGACAAGGTCGTGCCCGGCTATTACCACCGCCGCAACCCCGCCACCGGCGCGGTGGAAACCTCGACCTGCTGCGAGAACACCGCCAGCGAACATCGCATGATGGCCAAGCTGATGATCGACTCGCTGAAGGTCTGGGCCCGCGACTACAAGATCGCCGGCTTTCGCTTCGACCTGATGGGGCATCACATGCGCGAGCAGATCGTCGATGCCTATCGCGCCGTTCGCCGCATCAATCGCGACACCTACTTCTACGGTGAAGGCTGGGAGTTCGGTGAGGTCGCCGGCAATGCGCGCGGCATCAACGCCAACCAGTTGAACATGGCCGGTACCGGTGTCGGCACCTTCAACGACCGGCAACGCGATGCGGTCCGTGGCGGCAGCCCCTTCGACGGCGGCGACAGCATCCGTCGCAACCAGGGTTTCGCCAACGGCCTCTATCTGTGGCCCAATGAGTCGAGCGGCGCCGGGGCGCAGGAAAAAGCGCAACTGTTGCACGCCGCCGATCTGATCCGCGTCGGCATCGCCGGCGGGCTGCGTGATTACGAGTTCGTCACCGCCGACGGCAGCACGCGCAAGGGCAGCGAGATCGACTACAACGGCCAGCCCGCGGGCTATACGCTGGACCCGCAGGAAACCGTCAACTACGTCTCCAAGCACGACAATCAGACCTTGTGGGACAACAACCAGTACAAGTTCGCCAGCAGCCTGTCGGTTGCCGACCGGGCCCGCCTGCATCTGCTGGCGCTGTCGGTGCCGCTGTTCAGCCAGGGCGTGCCGTTCATCCATCTCGGCTCCGACATCCTGCGGTCGAAGTCCATGCAGCGCGACAGCTACGACTCGGGAGACTGGTTCAATGCGGTGGACTTCAGCTACCAGGACAACAACTGGAACAAGGGTTTGCCGCGTGCAGACAAGGACGGCGACAACTGGCCGCTGATTCGCAGGATCATCGCCGACCCGCAAGCCGAACCGGGCGCTGCCGACATCGTCACCGCAAAGCGGCGCTTTCTCGAGCTACTGAAAATTCGCAGCGACAGCGCACTGTTCCAGCTCGACAGCGCCCGCGAGGTGCAGCGACGCTTGCAGTTTCACAACACCGGCTCCGAACAGCAGCCCGGCGTGATCGCCTTCAGCCTTGCCGATGGCCCACGTGACGGCCGCGATCTGGACCGCCGCTACAGCTCGCTGATGGTGGTGATCAATGCCTCGGACAGGCGGATTCGCCTGCCGGGCGGGAACGGCTACCAGCTGCATCCGGTGCTCATGGGCTCGGTCGACCCGATCAGCCGCCAGGCCAAGGTCGCCAGTGGGGAGTTCGAGGTACCGGCATTCACGACGGTCGTGTTCGTCCAACCTCAGACACGTCGGTAAATCGCGCGCAAAAAAAAGGCGACCATAGGTCGCCTAAATGCCTTGCGTGCTCTTTGAATCTGTCGGGAATCGACTACTTCTTGTGCGCGTCCCGCCAGATGAAATATCCGAAGCCTCCGAGGAAGGCGACCATCAGGCCGACCGTGACCACCCCTGCGAGCACCACATTATCGACAAACATGAGACCTACCTCCGAAACCTGATTCGTGTTCGATGGGTTCAAGTTAAACCCGCTCCCGCCTAAAAAAATTGACCCCGGTCAATGGCCGCAAAGCAGCGCGCACAGCCGTGCGCAACGACTGATCCAGGTCAAGAAAACAGGGGTGTTGAAGGCAATAAACAGCGGGCAGGAGCAAAAGCCGATCGGCTAATAGCGAATCGATATGTGCAAATGTGGAGGGGGAACGCGGTTAACGCTTCTTCGGAGAGTGTTTACCCTTCTTCTTCGCCTTGCCCAGCGGCAGGGCCTGCTCGAAAGTCTTGCGCATCTCCTCGAGGCGTTTGTCGTTGAGGTCGTGAATGCGCTTTGCGCGCTCTGCACTGAAGTCGATCAACTTCTCGTCGCTGCTCATTTGCTCGGTCTCGTCTCGATCAGGCGGAAGGTCAGGTTGAGGCGCGGCTGCAGCACCTTGCTGGTCCGCGCGATCTGGTGTTGCCAATGATGCTGCGTCGCGCCCCTCATGACCAGCAGCGAGCCATGAGCGAGGACGAGCGAATATCGAATCCGCCCACTGCCCTTGCGCCGCAGATCGAAGCGCCGCTCGGCGCCGAGACTCAGCGAAGCGACCGTCGGGCAATCGCCCAGCTCGGGCTCATCGTCACTGTGCCAGCCCATGGCGTCGCGTCCGTCGCGATACAGGTTCAGCAACACACCGTTGAAGTGGTGGCCGGTCTCGTTCTGCAGACGCTCACGGATGTCGTGCAACAGCGGGGTCCAGGCCAGCGGATCATGTCGCAGACCGGAATAGCGATACCCAGCATCCGCGTCGCCATACCAGGCGACCAGGCGTGGTACGGCAACCTGGCGGCCATAGATTCGAATTTCGGGTTGCGACCAGGGCGTGGCGCTGATGAGCTCCTGCAGCCAGGCATCGGCGGTTTCGCTGTCGGCCCACCCCGGGCGGTAGTCCAGTGCCGCGTCCGGCAACTCGATCGATGAAGCGTGGCCAGGGTCGGTCATGAACACCTCAGACCTCGACGTCTACCCAGAGTCCCTGGCGCGGCAGCTCTTCGAGCTCGGCCTGGTCCTGCTCATCGGTCTCGCCGGTCGCCAGTTCCTCCGGGGTATAACCCCGGCGCTGACGCCGCCGCTGCTCGTCGCGCAGCATCTCGGCGCTCTCCTGCGGATGCCGTCGGTCGAGGGTAACCGCACTTTCGCCCGAACTCGGCTGCACGGGCACCACCGGTGCGATCTCCGGGCGCGGCTTGACCGCGTCCTGCTGGGCGTTGACCGGGAATACGCCTGATGGGATGGGTGGCAGCATGCTGGTTACCCTTCTTTACCGATGAATCGGCGTGGCACCGGCCAACTTTAACAGGACCGCTACACTTCATGCGTCACGCAGTCGCCATCGGTCGTCGCCCTGATGGCGACGTTCCGTTACCATAGCCGGCTTTTTCACAGCGGGAGGCAGCATGGCGCAGCAGTATCTACCGGGGCAACGCTGGATCAGCGACAGCGAGGCGGAACTCGGCCTCGGAACCATCCTCACCCAGGATGGGCGGATGCTCACCGTGCTCTACCCGGCCACCGGCGAAACCCGCCAGTATGCGACGCGCAGCGCGCCACTGACCCGCGTACGCTTCGTCCCGGGTGACGAGATCACCCACTTCGAAGGCTGGAAGATGACCGTGCGCGAGGTCGACGACGTCGACGGCCTGCTGGTCTACCACGGCCTGACCGCGCAGAACGAAGCCCGCACCCTGCCGGAAACCCAGCTGTCGAACTTCATTCAGTTCCGCCTGGCCAGCGACCGCCTGTTCGCCGGGCAGATCGACCCGCTGGCCTGGTTCAGCCTGCGCTACCACACCCTGCAGCATCAGAGCGCCCAGTTGCAGTCCTCGCTGTGGGGCCTCGGTGGCGTGCGGGCGCAACCCATCGCGCACCAGCTGCACATCGCCAAGGAAGTCGCCGACCGCATCGCCCCGCGCGTGCTGCTGGCCGACGAAGTGGGTCTGGGCAAGACCATCGAGGCCGGCCTGATCCTCCATCGCCAGCTGCTCTCCGGCCGCGCCAGCCGGGTGCTGATCCTGGTACCGGAGAACCTGCAGCATCAGTGGCTGGTGGAGATGCGCCGCCGCTTCAACCTGGAAGTCGCGCTGTTCGATGCCGAGCGCTTCATCGAGAGCGATGCCCGCAACCCCTTCGAAGACACTCAACTGGCGCTGGTCTCGCTGGAGTGGCTGAAGGAAGACGAGCGCGCCCAGGACGCCGCCTTCGCCGCCGGCTGGGACCTGCTGGTGGTGGACGAGGCGCATCACCTGGTCTGGCATCCGGAAGGCGCCAGCGCCGAATACACGCTGGTCGAACAGCTGGCTGAAGTGATTCCCGGCGTGCTGCTGCTGACCGCGACACCCGAACAGCTCGGCCTGGACAGCCACTTCGCACGTCTGCGCCTGCTCGATCCGAATCGTTTCCATGACCTCGATGCCTTCCGCGCCGAGAGCTCCAGCTATCAGCCAGTGGCCGAAGCCGTGCAGGAACTGCTCGACGAGGGTCGTCTCTCGCAGCAGGCACACCAAACTATCCACGATTTCCTCGGCGCCGAGGGCGAAGCCCTGCTGGCCGCCGCCACCGATGGCGACATTGAGGCCAGCAGTCGGCTGATCCGCGAGCTGCTCGACCGTCACGGCACCGGCCGCCTGCTGTTCCGCAATACGCGCGCCGCCGTGCAGGGCTTTCCCGAGCGCCAGCTGCACCCCTACCCGCTGCCCTGCCCGGCCGAATACATGGAGCTGCCGCTGGGCGAGCACGCCGAGCTGTATCCGGAAGTCGCCTTCCAGAGTCAGCAGGAACCGGCCGACGAGCAGAACCGCTGGTGGCAGTTCGACCCGCGTGTCGAGTGGCTGATCGACACCCTGAAGATGCTGAAGAAGTACAAGGTGCTGGTCATCTGCGCCCACGCCGAGACTGCGCTGGATCTGGAGGACGCGCTGCGCGTGCGCTCCGGCATCCCGGCCACGGTATTCCACGAAGGCATGAGCATCCTCGAACGCGACCGCGCCGCGGCCTACTTCGCCGACGAGGAGTTCGGCGCGCAGGTGCTGATCTGCTCGGAAATCGGCAGCGAAGGCCGCAACTTCCAGTTCAGCCACCATCTGGTGCTGTTCGATCTGCCGGCGCACCCGGACCTTCTCGAGCAGCGCATCGGCCGTCTCGACCGCATCGGCCAGCAGCACACCATCCAGCTGCACGTGCCGTACCTGGAAACCAGCCCGCAGGAGCGCCTGTTCCAGTGGTATCACCAGGCGCTGAACGCCTTCCTCAACACCTGCCCGACCGGCAACGCACTGCAGCACCGCTTCGGTCAGCGGCTGCTGGCACAGCTGGAAGAAGGTGACGACGATGCCTATCAACAGCTGATCGACGAGGCCCGCGCCGAGCGCGAGCGTCTCGAAGCCGAGCTGCACAGTGGTCGCGACCGTCTGCTGGAGCTCAATTCCGGCGGCGGCGAACAAGGCAAGGCGCTGGTCGAAGCCATCGAGGAGCAGGACGACCAGTTCGCCCTGCCGATCTATATGGAGCAGCTGTTCGACGCGTTCGGCATCGATAGCGAGGATCACTCGGAAAACGCCCTGGTGCTGCGCCCCAGCGAGAAGATGCTGGATGCCAGCTTCCCGCTGGGCGACGACGAGGCCGTGACCATCACCTACGACCGCGAGCAGGCCCTGGCCCGCGAGGACATGCAGTTCCTCACTTGGGAACATCCCATGGTGCAGGGCGGCATGGACCTGGTGCTGTCCGGCTCCATGGGCAACACCGCCGTCGCGCTGATCAAGAACAAGGCGCTCAAGCCGGGCACCGTGCTGCTCGAACTGCTGTTCGTCAGCGAGGTGGTGGCGCCGCGCGTGCTGCAGCTCAGCCGCTTCCTGCCGCCGTTGGCGCTGCGCTGCCTGCTCGACGGCAATGGCAACGACCTGGCCTCGAAGGTGGCCTTCGATACGCTCAACGATCAGCTGGAAAGCGTGCCGCGGGCCAGTGCCAACAAGTTCGTCCAGGCCCAGCGCGACGTGCTGGCCACCCAGATCGCCGCCGCCGAAGCCAAGATCGGGCCTCGCCACAGCGAGCGCGTTGCCGAGGCGCAACGCAAGCTGAAGGCTGGTCTGGATGAGGAGCTGGCGCGACTGGTAGCCCTGCAGGCAGTCAACCCGAGCGTGCGCGACAGCGAGATCGAAGCCCTGCGCCAGCAACGCGAAGACGGCCTGGCGGCATTGGAAAAGGCAGCCTTGCGGCTGGAGGCGATACGGGTACTGGTCGCCGGTTGAGCCGGCGGCGCTTTGCTCGGGCGTCCTGAAGGCGGGGGCCAGCCCTTCCTTTCAGGTCAACGCGCCAGCGGCTGAACCGCCTCGGTCTCGAACTGAGCGAGGCGGCGCCTTTCCCAGAGCGGCCTGGACGAAGCGCAGGTCGCCTATTCCTGTTCCTTGCGCGCGATACGCCAGTACGCTCCGACCCGTTCCGTCAGCGCCTTTGGCGGTTCGGCATACAAGCGCCGGCCCAGGCGCAGCGCGCCCTGTTGCAACTGTGTCCGCCGCTGCTCGATACAGCGCTGCAACGCTTCACGGGTTTCCGGTGTGCCGAACAGCTCGGGCTCGCCCTGCATCAGCTGCATCATCACTGCCAGGTCGTGGTCGTCACCCAGCGCATCGGCGACCTGCTTGAGCTGTTCCGCACGGCTTTCCAGCGCACCCGGCCAGCACGGCGAGAGCAGCTGGCAGTGATACCAGTGGTCCTTCACCCGCTTGCGCCACTCGTGCAGCAGCGTATCCGAGTCCGCCTTCTGCGCACGTGCGAGATCCCGCACTCCATCGGCGTAGGTTCGCCGAAAGCCCGCGGCGAGCAAGCCGAAGCCCTTGCCCGGCAATTTCCAGTGCTGCACCTCCCGAGTCAGTGCACGCAGATCACCCAGCACCTGCGTCACCTCCACATCGAAGCCGGTATGCACCTCGCCATCCGGCGCGGCGCGCTGCTGCAGGCGCAGACGGATCTGGCGGAACGCATCGCTGACGAACAGAGGCTGATCGGTGCGCGCCAGGGCGTCCCAGCTTTCCAGCATGGCGGCGGCATCGCGTGACTCGGCCAGGCGTCGCCCGGCATCGCGCAGCCGACGATTGTCGACGTTGAAACGCGCACCGAGCGGTTCGCGCACCAGCCGTAGCAGCGCGCGCAGTTCCTTGAAGCGCTTGCGCGCCTGATGAACGCCCTCGGCACGCTCGGACGGTTCGACACAGAGCGCCTGGATCGCCTTGTTGATGCGCCTCAGCGCAGCCTTGCGTACCTCTTTGGCAGCGTTGCGCGCTGGGCGTATTCGATAAGCCATTCGCGTTATTCCCTCAATGACACACTCCGCCGGAGCATCCGTATTGAGACCCGCGCGCCACGCCAGGTGTTATCCCGGCAATGTGAAGATTTTGTGTCAGCGACACCAAGATTTCGCCTCAACCGTAGCGCTTGCACGCCTCGATGGCCAATCCGCTGCCAATGCTGCCGAAACGGTTGCCTTCGACGTGCCGGGCCCGCGGCAACAGGCTGGCGACGCTGTCGCGCAATGCCGGAATGGCGCTGGAGCCGCCGGTGAAAAACACCGTATCGACCTCATCATGGCGCACAGCGGCATCCGCCAGCAGCTGCGCGATGCTGGCACCGATACGCTCGAGCAGTGACGCGATGGCACCTTCGAAACCCTGGCGCGTCAGCTCGACCTGCAATTGCGGCTCGATACGCTGGAAGTCGATGGCGAACCGCTCCGCCTCGGTCAGCTCGATCTTGCCCTGCTCCACCTGCATCGCCAGCCAGTGCCCGGCACGCTGCTCGATCAGGCGGAACAGCCGGTCGATGCCGGAGGGGTCGACGATGTCGTAGCGCATGCTCTGCAGTGCTCGTAGCGAGGCCGGCGCGTAGACCGCGTTGATGGTGTGCCAGGTCGCCAGGTTGAGGTGGGTGCTGGTCGGCATCGGCGCGTCGCTCTTCATCCGGCTGCCATAGCCGAACAGCGGCATGACCCCGCTCAGGCTGAGCTGCTTGTCGAAGTCGGTACCGCCGATATGCACGCCGCCGGTAGCGAGAATGTCCGCCTGTCGATCATCGACAGCACGGCGCTCGGGCGACAGCCGCACCAGCGAGAAGTCGGAAGTACCACCGCCGATATCGACGATCAATACGCGCTCTTCGCGTTCGATACGCGACTCGTAATCGAATGCCGCAGCGATCGGCTCGTATTGGAAGGATACTTCCTTGAAGCCGATCTTGCGGGCGGCGGCGGCCAGGGTGTCCGATGCCTCGCGGTCGGCCTGCGGGTCGTCATCGACGAAAAACACCGGTCGCCCCAATACGACTTCCTCGAATGGCCGGCCGGCGGCCGTCTCGGCACGCTGCTTGAGGGTACCGAGGAACAGACCGAGGATTTCCTTGAACGGCATGGCGCTGCCGAGCACGGTGGTTTCGCTTTTCAGCAGCTTGGAGCCCAATAGACTCTTGAGCGAGCGCATCAGACGGCCTTCGTAGCCTTCCAGGTATTCGCTCAGCGCCTGGCGGCCGTAGACCGGCCGGCGTTCTTCGAGATTGAAGAACACCACCGAGGGCAAGGTCGGTTGCTCGCCTTCCAGCGCGATCAGCGGATCGACGCCGGGACGCCACCAGCCGACCGTTGAGTTGGAGGTGCCGAAGTCGATGCCGCAGGCGCGGGCAGATGGGGCGTTGAGCATGGCGTATTCCACGGGTACTGAAAAAACGGCCGCGCAGTGTAAAGGAGGCGGCCCGCCAATGCAGGCCTATCGTCGGTTGACCGCTCGATGGCTTTCCTCAGGTGAAAAAAATGCCCGGCCATCGCTGGTCCGGGCATAAACCCCATAACGCAACACCGTATCAGGCAGGCACCGCCTCCGCGCCGGACGCATCGGCCGTCATCCCGGCAGTCATGCGCTTGGCATCGGCGCAAAAGGTCCGCGATGCCTGGAACAGGAACAGCATGGTCAGCAGCAGCGTCGCAGGTATCAGGTACATCGCCCCGTGCAGACCCTCGGCGCGGAAGGCCTCGGTCATCTCGCTGGCGCCCGCCGCAAGCATCGCTCCTTCGGCGAAGTGGTCCGAAAGCAGCCCCACCACCACGGTGCCCATGCCACCACCGAGCAGGTATAGCCCGGCGAAGAACAGCGCCATGGCCGTGGCCCGCAGACGCGGTTCGACCACGTCCTGAATGGCCGTGTAGACGCAGGTATAGAAGTTGTAGGAGAACAGCCAACCAATGCTGAACACCGCGACGAACACACCGACTTCGATGCGCCCGGCCAGCAGCGCATAGCCGGTCGCGACGGTGGCGATCAGCATGCTCACCGCGGCGAAAATCAGGCGCCCACGGGCGAAGCGCTGGTGGATACGGTCAGCGACCCAGCCGCCCAGGGTCAGCCCGAACAGACCGGTCAAGCCGACGATCACACCGGTGGCGACCGACGCCTGTACCAGCGAGACACCGTGATAACGCATCAGCAGCGGCACCATGAAGGCGTTGCAGGCATAGGTGGCGAAGTTGAACGCCAGCCCGGCCAGCACCAGCCACCAGAACGTGCGAATCGACAGCACCTTGCGGATCGGCTGCTGCACCCGCTCTTGGGAAACCTTGACGGTCTCGGCGGCGCCGCGCTTGGGCTCCTTGATCAGAAAGATGAACAACGCCAGTACCAGGCCCGGCACGGCGGCGATGAAGAAGGGCGCGCGCCAGCTGCCGAACGCCTCGACCATGGAACCGATGGTGAAGAACGCCAGCAGCAGGCCCAGCGGCAGGCCGAGCATGAAGATGCCCATGGCCCGTGAGCGCTTGTGCGCCGGAAACAGATCGCCGATCAGCGAGTTGGCGGCCGGTGCGTAACTGGCTTCGCCGATGCCGATGCCCATGCGCACCAGCAGGAAGCTCCAGAAGTTCCAGGCCAGCCCGTTGACCGCGGTCAGGCCGCTCCAGGCGGTGAGCCCCCAGCCCATGATCTTGCGCCGCGAACCGAGGTCCGCCATGCGCCCCAGGGGCAGCCCGGCAATGGCGTAGACGATGGTGAAGGCGGTACCGATCAGACCGAGCTGGAAATCGTTGAGGCTCCATTCCAGGCGGATCGGCTCGGCGATGATCGCCGGAATGGTGCGATCGAAGAAGTTGAACAGGTTTGCCAGGAACAGCAGAAACAGCACGCGCCAGGCGTTGGATGCTTGGGTGGAAGGCTGCATGACGTCGGTCTCGATTGTTCTTATATTCCGGCCGCAGACCAGCCGGGACTCGACGACGACTCTAGAGTCTATGCCTGATCCTGTCTCCGAACATCACCTTCGCTTATGCCGCGCGATGGCTCAGCGCCCGCGCCACTCGGCCAGCCAGCCCAGGCTGGCTGCGGTGCCCTGCTCCCCCGGTTTGTATTCGGCGCTCAGCCAGCCTTGGTAGCCGCTGGCCTGCAAGGCCTGCAGCGCTGCGCCGAAGTCCAGCTCACCAGTGCCAGGCGCGCCACGGCCCGGGCAGTCGGCGAACTGCACATGACCGATGCGCTCGCCCAATTGGGTGACGCAGCCGGGCACGTCCAGCTGCTGGCGTGCCATATGGTAGAAATCCAGTTGCGCCAGGCAATTGGGGTGATCGACCCGCTCAAGCAGCGCTTCCAGATCCGCCGCGCTGTTGATTAGAAAGCCCGGCATGTCGAGCGGATTGATCGCTTCGCAGAGCACGCGGATGCCGAGCATGTCGAAGGCGTCGGCGGTCTTCCACAGGTTGTGCTCGAGCGTCTCCAACGCCTGCTCACGGTCGACGCCTTCGGCGAGGCGGCCCGGCAGCACATTGACACTGGCCGGGCGCACCATCAGCGCATAGGTCAGCGTCTCCTGCAGGGCCGCATCGAAGGCCTCTTGCCGGTCCGGCACCGCCGCCAGGCCTGGTCCGCCCTGCAGCAGATCGCCGGCGGGCAGATTGATCAGCACCAGCGGCATGCCGGCGCGCTCGAGCTGCTCCTTCAGGCGAATGGCCGGCACTTCGTAAGGAAACTGGATCTCCACGCCATCGAAACCGGCGGTGCGGGCGGCCAGGATGCGCTCGGTGAGCGGCAGTTCGGTGAACAGCAGCGATAGGTTGGCGGCGATCTTCATTGGTCGCCCTCCCGGTACATCTGCACCAGCGTGGCGGGGTCACGCTCCAGATTGCCCTGGCTGCCGTGCAGGCGCATCAGCTGCGCGGCCAGGCCGCTCAAGGGCGTCGCCGCCCCCTGCTCGCGAGACAGCTTCACTGCCGTATCCAGATCCTTGAGTAGCGTGCGCACATGCCACTTCACCGGTTCGAACTCGCTCGCTGCCATCTGCGGGGCGAGGATCTGCAGTGGCTTGGAATCGGCGAAGCCGCCGGCCAGCGCCGGTGCCAGCAGGCTGGCGTCGACCCCGGCACGTTCGGCCAGGGCCACCACCTCGGCGATCACCAGCGCATTGCAGGCGACGATCATCTGGTTGCAGACCTTGGTCACCTGGCCGGCGCCGACCCCACCCATATGGGTCAGGCGTTGGCCCAGGTTCATCAGCACCGGCCGTACCCGCTCGACATCCTCGGCGCGGCCGCCGGCCATGATCACCAGGCTGCCGGCTTCCGCGCCCGGCGTGCCGCCGGACACCGGGGCATCGACCCAGCGCATGCCATTGCGAAATTCCAGCTCGGCGGCCATGTCGCGGGTTGCTGTCGGCTCCAGACTGGAATGATCGACCAGCAGCTTGCCGGCCTTGCCGCCCTCGGCGATGCCACCTTTGCCGAACAGCACCTCGCGCACGGCGGCGGTATCGGCAAGGCAGAGCAGCACGATGTCCGCCTCGGCACAGAGCTCGGCGGGCGTTGCCACCGCCTTGGCTCCCAGCTCGACCAGCGGCTGGCACTTCTCGGGCGAGCGATTCCACACCGCCAGGCGATACCCCGCCGCCAGCAGGCGTCGGCACATCGGCAGGCCCATCAGGCCGATACCGGCAAAAGCGAGGGTTGGCAGGTCGGACATGGGGCGGCTCCTTGGCGAACGAGGTCGTGATTCTAGCGCCGCACCGCCAGGAACGGCCAAACGATATACCGCCTGCTATCCTCGGCTGCTCGATGCCCACCATCTACTGTCACAATGCTACTGTGACTGATCCAGCAAATTGCCCGACCCACCGGAACGATCCGTCGCCGAGCGCCTCTGAAGGAGGCCCCGGGGCATCGCCTCGCGCAGACCCATCCGCTCAACGCACGCCCGCCCACGGCAACGCGCGTGCATCAGAAGACATCGCAGGAAACAAGCAATGGATTTAATTCAGATCATCGTCCTGGCCATCGTGCAGGGACTAACCGAGTTCTTGCCGGTATCGAGCTCGGCTCATCTGATCCTCTTCCCGCACTTGGTGGGTTGGGACGACCAGGGACTGGCATTCGACGTGGCAGTGCATCTCGGCACCCTCGCCGCCGTGGTTTGGTACTTCCGCCAGGAAGTCTTCGGCATGACCCGCGACTGGTTCGCGTCACTAGCCCGCCGCGAGCGTGTAGGTGACAGCCGGTTGGCCTGGGCGGTGATCCTGGGGACGATTCCGGTCGGCATCGCCGGGCTGCTGTTCAAGGACTTCATCGAAGTCCAACTGCGTTCGCCGTTGGTGATCGCCTGGGCGACCATCGGCTTCGGCCTGCTGCTGTGGTGGTCGGACGTGGTCAGCCGACGTGTCCCGCAACCGCGCGACGAGCACAGCCTGAGCTGGAAGGACATCCTGCTGATCGGCTGCGCCCAGGCGCTGGCACTGATCCCCGGCACCTCGCGCTCGGGCGTGACGATGACCGCCGGCCTGCTGCTGGGACTATCGCGCTCCGGTGCTGCGCGCTTTTCCTTTCTGCTGTCGATCCCGGTGATCGTGCTCGCCAGCGTGCTTAGTACACTCGACCTGGTGGAAGGCGGCGTGGCTGTTGACTGGACGGCGATGGGGCTGGGTGTGGTGCTGTCGGCGGTGAGTGCCTATCTGTGCATCCACATTTTCCTGAAACTGCTGGAGCGCGTCGGCATGCTGCCGTTCGTAATCTACCGATTGATCCTCGGTGTGGTGCTGCTGGTGCTGTTCACCGGCGCCTGAGCGCGAGCGACTCGATGAACGCCTTGCCGCGGTTCGCGATGCCATCGCGCTGCCGCGGCGCTAGCCAGAGCTACGTCGCGCTATCAGCCCTGGGGCAGATCGATCAGCAATGGGCCGAGCAGGACAGCTGCAATGCGCGCCTCGGTGAACATCTTCTCGGTCAAAGGCACATTTCGCACTTCCGCACTGCCAAGAGGTTGCGCCTGAATCCTCGCGACTTCTCTGAACGAGTAGCCATCTGCCCAAACCATGGTGGACCCACGCTTTTTATCGCACTTCACATTCGCTTCCTTTGCCTGCGGGGTGGCACATTGCACATATTCGGCCACTACAGATCACTTAGGTTTAGGGCCTGAAAAAAGTTCGTCACGTTACACGATATTTCTGCAGTGGATCGCGACGCGAAGGTTCCCAGCGGTCCTGCTCAGCTTTCCCTTGGCGCCACGCCTCTAGCACACTCTATAATCCATGCGCTTTTTCCGCTATTGAACCGGAGAACCCTCAATGCTGAAGCGCTCCCTGGCAGCCGTTGCCGGCCTTGCCCTGTCCCTGTCTGTTGCTAGCACTCACGCCGCCGAAACCCTGCGGGTTTCCGCCATCCCCGACGAAGCTCCGACCGAGCTGATTCGCAAGTTCAAGCCGCTGGGCGAATACCTGGAACAGCAGCTGGGCATGCCGGTGAAGTTCACTCCGGTGTCGGACTATGCCGCTGTCGTCGAATCCCTGGCCTCCGACCGCCTCGATCTCGCCTGGCTGGGCGGCTTCACCTTCGTCCAGACCCGCCTGAAGACCGGCGATGCGATCCCCCTGGTACAGCGCGAGCAGGATGAAAAGTTCACCAGCAAATTCATCACCGCCGATCCCGAAGTGAAGTCGCTGGCGGACCTGAAAGGCAAGACCTTCGCCTTCGGCTCAGTGTCATCGACCTCAGGTAGCCTGATGCCGCGCTATTTCATGCTCAAGGATGGCATCGAGCCGGAGCAGTTCTTCAAGCGCATCGCCTACTCCGGTGCCCACGATGCCACCGCCGCCTGGGTCGAGGCCGGCAAGGCCGACGCCGGCGTGCTCAACGCCTCCGTGTGGGACAAGCTGGTCGCAGCCGGCAAGGTCGACACCGACAAGGTTCGCGTGATCTCCACCACCCCGCCTTATTACGACTACAACTGGACCGTGCGCGGCAACCTGGACCCGGCTCTGGTCGAAAAGATCAAGGCAGCCTTCCTCGCCCTCGATCCGGCCAACCCGGAGCACAAGGCGATTCTCGATCTGCAGGCCGCCAGTCGCTTCATCGAGACCAAGCCGGAGAACTACGCAGGCATCGAAGAAGCCGCGCGCGCCGCCGGTCTGCTCAAGTGATGCCGCGTAATCATCAGCAATGAGCACGCTGCAAACACCGCCGGCGCAGGGCCTCGCTGTGCAGCCGGCGCTGAAGCTGGCCGGCGTGGGCCACACCCACGCCGGCGGCCAGATCGCACTGCGCGGGCTCGATCTGCAGGTCGCGCAGGGCGAGCGGGTCGCCATCATTGGCCCGTCCGGAGCCGGCAAGACCACGCTGCTGCGCCTGCTGGCCACGTCGCTCAAGCCTGACCAGGGCGATCTCGAACTGCTCGGCAAGCGCCCCTGGACACTCTCGAGCGGAGCGCGTCAACGACTGAGGACACAGATCGGCCTGATCCACCAGGCGCCGCCGCTGCCACCGCGACAGCGGGTGGTGACGGCGGTACTGGCGGGGCGTCTCGGCAAATGGTCGCTACCCAAAAGCCTGCTAAGCCTGCTCTATCCCCTGGACCGCCAAGGCGCTGCCGAGGTGCTCGGGCGCCTCGATCTTGCCGACAAGCTGTACGTACGCTGCGACCAGCTATCGGGTGGCCAGCTGCAGCGGGTCGGGATCGCTCGCATGCTTTACCAGACGCCGGAGCTGATCCTGGCCGACGAACCCGTCTCGGCCATGGACCCGGTGCTCGCCAGCCATACGCTGGGCGTGCTCAACCGCGAGGCCCAGCGTCGCAACGCCACTCTGCTGGCCAGCCTGCATGCGGTGGAGCTGGCACTGGAGCACTTCCCGCGGATCGTCGGCGTGCGTGACGGTCGCATCCTGTTCGACAAGCCTGCCAGCGAGATCGGTCCGGACGAACTGACCGCGCTGTACGCCAATGAGCAGCTTCAGCACGCCCCGTCGCCACCCGCTGCAGCGACCCCGCCACTGAACATTCCGCGATGCTGAACCGCGCAGTTGCCCGACACGATCCTGCCGCCGCGCCACGCCTGATGCTGACCCTGTTGGCCGTAGCGCTGCTGTGGCCGGGGATACGGCTGAGCGAGCTGGACCTGGGCGTGCTGTTCGACGGCAGCAATGCCGACACCATGGGCATGTTTCTGTCGGCGTTCTGGCCGCCGGAGCACGGTGGCGAATTCCTCGGCCTGCTCTGGCAGGCGACACTGGAGACCCTGGCGATCGCCACTGCCGGCATGAGCCTGGCTCTGGCCGTCGCCATCCCCTGCGCCCTGCTTGCCACCCGTGCCCTGTCGCTCTCGGCGCTCAGCCGGGGTGGTCGCCCGGCCTGGTGGGCGCAAGCGCTGCGCTGGCCAGTCCGCGGACTGCTGATCGTGCTGCGCAGCATCCCAGAGATCGTCTGGGCGCTGTTGTTCGTCCGCGCCGTGGGCCTGGGGCCGACCGCCGGCGTGCTGGCCATCGCCATCACCTACGCCGGCATGCTCGGCAAGGTCTATGCGGAAATCTTCGAATCGGTCGACCCGCTACCTGCCCGCGCACTGCTCGGTGCCGGTGCCTCGCGGATGCAGGCCTTCCTCTACGGCGTGCTGCCGCAAGCCACGGGCGAGATGCTGTCGTACAGCGTCTACCGCTGGGAATGCGCGATCCGCGCCTCGGTGGTAATGGGTTTCGTCGGCGCCGGCGGGCTGGGTCAACAGATGGATCTGTCGATGCGCATGTTCGCCGGCGGTGAAGTCGCCAGCATGCTGTTGACCTTCCTGGCGCTGGTGCTGTTGGCGGACTTGCTCAGCCGTCTGCTGCGCTGGAGGTTCGCATGAGGGTGCTGTCACGCCTGCTGATTCCAGCCGGGCTGGTCGCTGCCGTGGTGGCCGCCTTTGCCTTCCTGCAGCTGGAAAGCACCGCCCTCCTCAGCCGCGACGGCCTGACGCAGATGGCCGCCTACGCTTCGGGCTTCATGGCACCGGATCTGTCGGCCGCCCATCTGCAGGCGATCGCACACGGCACGCTGGAAACACTGGCGATGTCGGCCATCGGCACATTGCTCGCAGCCCTGTTCGGCTTGCTGCTGGCACTCCCCGCGGCGGGTCGTTTCGGCCTGCTGGCGCAGGCGGCATCACGCCTGCTGCTCAATGCGCTGCGGGCGATTCCGGAGCTGGTGTGGGCGGCCTTGATGGTGCTGGCCGCAGGGCTCGGGCCGAACGCCGGCACCCTGGCGCTGGCGTTGCACACCGCAGGCGTGCTGGGTCGGCTGTTCGCCGAGGCGCTGGAAAACATCCCACCGCAGCCCGGCGACGCCCTGCGCCTGGCCGGTAGCGGACGCATCGCGGCATTCTGCTACGGCACCCTGCCCTCGCTCTGGCCACAGCTGGTGGCCTACACGCTGTACCGCTGGGAAAACAACATCCGCATGGCCAGCGTGCTCGGCTTCGTTGGCGCCGGCGGCCTGGGCCAGATGCTCTACATGAGCCTCAGCCTGTTCCAGGAAGCCCAGGCCTCGACGGTGATCCTGGCCATGCTGGCGATGGTACTGGCGGTCGACAGCCTGAGTGCCTGGGCCAGGCAGCGCTGGGTAAGAGGCTAATCGTCGCGGCCGACTCCGTTGACTTTTGTGAACTGATTAACCGAACATCCGTGATGTCGTTTTGAGATCATCAAGGATGATGGAGTGTCGGCCCTACCGCGCCAGCTGTCTACGTTAAGAACCGTATTGGCATTGCTGGCGATCCTGCTCGATCCCTTCGGCCTGACTACAGCCACCGACGGCGCATCGTCCCGCCTGCTCAACCAATTGCAAGCCAACGCCTACGGCGATGCCGGCGCCAGAGAGCAAATCGCCGTTGTCATCATCGATGACGCTTTTCTGCGCCAGCGCGAAAGCCATTGGCCACTGCCCTACAGCGAACAGAGCAAGCTTTTCCGCCAGCTCCTGGCCTATCGGCCAGCCGCGGTCATGGTTGACCTGATGTACAGCTATGACCACTCTCGTGGACGCAACAGCGATAGCAGCCGACTCCTGTCCAACGTGTTCGAACGCTATCGAGCTGCCGGCGTGCCGCTGTATCTCGCCAACTCCGGCAGCGCTGAATCCAATGCCCTGCCGATCTTTACCGAAGTCAGCGAACCGGCACTCGTCAGCTGGAGCGGCTTTGAAGATCAGTATCCGCTGGCAGCCGAAACCGCATACGGCTGGATGGACAGTGCGGCCTTCGCGTTGTACCGAAGCTACTGCACGCGCCAGGTCTGCCCGCCGCTGCCAACCACGGCGCAGCTCGCCGGAGAGCAGCCGCCGATCGCTGTGCAATGGGGCGCTGACCCGGCGCGCGAGCAGGCGCTGGTCAGCGACATCAGCCAGTGTGCTTCATCATCCGGAGTCTGGAGCAGAATTCTCAGCCAGCTTGCTCAGGCGGTGTTCTGGCGCATCAGCGCGCCTGCGGAAGCACGCTGTCCGTATCACCTGACAATTACCGCGAGCGCTCTGGCTACGACCGTACCGGAGGAGCGCGCCTTGTTACGTGAGCTGCTTGGCGATCGCCTGGTTCTGGTCGGCGCCTCCATCAGCTCCGCCGAGGACCTCACCAGCTCGCCGGTTCACGGCAAGCTACCGGGCGTTTACGCCCATGCCATGGCGCTCGATAACCTGATCGAGTACGGCCCGGACTACCTCGCCGCGCCACCGCGGCTGTTGGACACCGAAATCGATGTCCTGGACCTGCTCGAATTCTTCTTCGCTCTGGCCATTCTCTGGTTTCACTCGGCCCGCGCAGGACTATCGTCCAGGCGTCGCCTGGCGTTCGCGCTCGGCGCGACGCTCTGTCTGCTGCTAATCAGCCTGCTGCTTTATCAGTTGCGTGTCGCTCCAGTGAACATCCTCGGCTTGTTGCTGCTGATTGGCGTGCTATTGCCAGAAGAACCGGAATGCCCCTCCCTCCCCTCGACCAGCACAAGAAAGGAGCCATCATGCGCACACCCCTCACCCTGCTCTGCGCCCTGTTGCTCAGCAGTACCAGCTACGCGGCCGGATTGACCGTAGAGCAATACACCAACGATCCGATCGCCCTGCTTGATGCGGAGGGTCGTTTGCTGAAGAAGGTTGCACGCTCCGAGTTACCCGCCACACCACTGGCCGCACAGCAGTGGAATGACGATCTCGAACTGGTGCAGGTCGAGGTAGCCGGGCAGCTGGTCTGGCTGGACGGCGTGGATGTCCGCCTGAGTCAAGGCAAGACCGTGCCAATGCCGTGTGCAGCGCTACCCAAGGCCCGCGCAGAAAGCGCAACCAATCTCTCCACCATTGGTTACGGGGCCGGCTGTGCGAAGAACTGACCTACTGCCTAAGCCGGCCGCATTGGCGTCGGCCCTACTGCTGGCTTGTCTCGGCGGATGCAGCACGCTCAAGGGAGCACCCGACGCGCTGATCAATCTTGCCGGGCAAAGCACACAAAGCAGATTCCAGGGCAAATACCTGGAGCAGGAGGAGGTTCGCAGTTACTTCCGCCTCGATCCGCAACACACCCAAAACCTGCGACTTAGCTATGACGGTCGTAGCCTGCCAGCCAATGAAATCCGCCAACAGAACGTGGTGCTGATTCCTGCGCTGCAGAACTATCTGCAAGGCATCGTCGAACGCCTTGCCAAGGGTTGGCCTGGTGAGCAGCCACAGTTGCGGGTAACGGTCACCGACAGTTACTCGTTCGGGCCATCAGCCGACCCGTACGGCAATCTCTACGTGCCGCTCGGCATGCTGGAAAGCGTAGAAAGCGAGGACGAAATCGCGGCGATGCTGGCCCATGAAATGAGCCATGTGCTGCTGCGTCACCATGATCGCCGCCAAGCCTTCAACGAGCAGCGCGAACTGCTGACCAACATTGCCACTACCGCGGTCATTGCGACGATGGTCGCCGACTCTCGTCTGGATCGCGGGGCATCGAAGTGGAAGGTGGTCAGCAAGAATCCGCAAGCCACGCAAAAGGCTATCGACGATACAGTGCTCTACACCTCTCTCGCCAACACCTTTTCGGACAACGTATGGAACACGGCCTGGGGTCGTGCCCAGGAAGACCAGGCAGATCTGCTGGGGACCGACCTGCTAATCCGCGCGCATTACGCGCCGCGCGGTGCCAGCCATAGCCTGCAGCGGCTCAGCGACTTTCAGGGCAAGCAGGAACCCCTCATGGCCGGTTTCATACAGGCTAGACGGAGCGCGATGCAGGATTCGCTGCAGCGCCTCGACCTGAACGGCTTTACCCAGGAGATCAACACGTTCGTCAATCAGGGCCTGATGACGACCGTCAGCGCAGTCGGCCAGCACCTCACCCGCTCACACATGTCAGCCCAGCGTCGCGACGACGACCTGCGCCAATATCTGCAGCGCGAGTACGATGCCGAGCGCTACAACCGGGTGAATAAACGGAACTGGCTTACAGTCCGCAACGCCCCAAGCGTGAAAGCCTCACTGGACGCTTACAGGAACGCCTACGGAGCCAACGAGGCCCTGGCTCAGAAGAATCTCAAGGATGCCCGAACCTTGGCCGAGCGAGCCCTCAAGTCTCCGGTGGCTAACCAGCCAGGCATTCGTCGTAGCCTCTTCAACGTCCACATGGCAAGCGGAGACAAACGTCGTGCCCTGGCGCAGCTCAACGCGATCAAGGACTGGTCGCTAGCGGGACCGGAAGTCTACGAACAATTGGTTCACTACCATCTGAACAATGGCGATGCAGGTGCAGCGCTTGCGACCATTGAACGGGCTGAACGCCACCTGGGTTCACAGGAACAGTTCATTGTCGAAAAGATGCTCGCCCATAAGCTCAAGAACAATGAGAGCGAACTGCGCGCACTCGGCGAAAAATGCAAGCAGATGCCAAACCGCAAAGAAGTCTGCAAGAAGCTCGGCTGAACCTTGGGCACGCGACGCTGGCAACACTCCCAGCTCGCGAGCTTGGCCCCATTTCAGTGCAGTGCAGGTTTGCCGACGCGTTCCTGCACCAGCACCCAGGGTGCGACCACGACGGCCCAGAGGTCAGGATCGCGTTCCAGCCAGTCCTGCGCCCGCTCGGCCTGCATCTTCGACAGCTGCCCACCCTCGAGCCACACCGCCACCTTGGCCTGATCATCCTCGGCGACGGCCAGCGCGACCTCGACCAGATCGGCATCCCCAGCCACCTGCAGCAGCGCGCCGCGGGCGAAGAACGGCTGCAGTTCTTCCCAGGTAATCGCTGCGGTTTCGCCCAGCAGCTTGGCATAAAGAGTGCTTGCGTCGTCGGCCATGGGACTCACCAGATACGAAAAGGGCGCAATGATACCCGCGCCCCGATTCCCATCAAACGGTTGAATCTGCCGGCTGTGCAAACGGAGGAGACACTTCTACACTGTGCCGGTACAGTTGCCGGAGCGTTTCGGGATGTTCGCCTCTTAACGGCACTCCGGCCCGCAGGATTCAAACAATAACGATGCAAGTGGAGCACTTATGAAGACCAAGCAGCGTCTTTCGAAAATTTTTCTGGCAATGGCATTGACCGGCGCAGCCAGCTACACCCTGGCCGCAGACACAATCCGTATCGGTTTGGCAGGGCCGGTAACCGGGCCAGTGGCGCAGTACGGGGACATGCAGTTCATCGGGGCCGAAATGGCCATCGAGCAGATCAACAAGGCCGGCGGGGTGAACGGCGCACAACTGCAGGGCGTGCGCTACGACGACGCCTGCGATCCGAAGCAGGCCGTGGCGGTAGCCAACAAGATCGTCAACGACGAAGTGCAATTCGTCGTCGGCCACCTCTGCTCCAGCTCCACTCAGCCGGCGTCCGACATCTATGAGGACGAAGGCATTCTGATGATCACCGCGGCTTCCACCAGCCCGGACATCACCTCCCGCGGCTACGAGCTGATTTTCCGCACCATCGGCCTGGACAGCCTGCAGGGCCCGACCGCCGGCAACTTCATCGCCGACCACGTCAAGCCGAAGAACGTCGCCGTCATCCACGACAAGCAGCAGTACGGTGAAGGCATCGCCACAGCCGTCAAGCAGACCCTGGAAAGCAAGAACATCAAGGTCGGCCTGTTCGAAGGCATCAATGCCGGCGACAAGGACTTCTCCTCGCTGATCGCCAAGCTCAAGCGCGAAGGCGTGGACTTCGTCTACTACGGCGGCTACCACCCGGAACTGGGTCTGCTGCTGCGCCAATCCAAGGAAAAAGGCCTGAATGTGCGCTTCATGGGGCCTGAAGGCGTCGGCAACTCGGAAATCTCCGCCATCGCTGGCCCGGCTTCCGAAGGCATGTACGTGACGCTGCCGAAATCGTTCGATCAGGATCCGCGCAACAAGGAACTGGTTGAAGGCTTCAAGGCCAAGAAGCAGGACCCGAGCGGTCCGTTCGTGTTCCCCGCCTACGCCGCCGTGCAGGTCATTGCCGAAGGTATCGAGAAGGCCGGCAGCACCGACACCGACAAGGTGGCCGAGGCGCTACGCAGCAACACCTTCGACACCCCGACCGGCATGCTCGCGTTCGACGAGAAGGGCGACCTGAAGGACTTCAACTTCGTCGTCTACGAATGGCACCAGGACGGCACCAAGACCGAAGCCAAGTAATTTCCATCAGCCTGACGAAGCCCACACTCGCTTGTGGGCTTTGTTTTAAGCAGGCGGCCCAGCCAAAAGCACCCGGGCCGCCCTGCCGTACCTGTAATTCAACGAGCGGCCTGAACAGCAGGCCCACCTCGAACCGATGCCGTGCGTGATCCGCAGGGCACCGTACCGCAGTGGCGCCGTGCCAGGGTGTGCGGTGCGTTCGACGTGGGCAGCGCAGCAGACCGAAACGCAATTGCAGGGACTTCGGGAGAGCAGTGATGCCTGAGCTTTACCACTACCTACAACAGCTGATCAACGGGCTCACCGTTGGCAGCACCTACGCGCTGATCGCCATCGGTTACACGATGGTGTACGGCATCATCGGCATGATCAACTTCGCCCACGGCGAGGTGTACATGATCGGCTCGTATGTCGCCTTCATCGCCATTGTCGGCCTGTCCATGATGGGCCTGGATGCACTGCCTATCCTGATGATGGGTGCGTTCGTCGCCGCCATCATCGTCACCAGCGCCTACGGTTACAGCATCGAACGGGTCGCCTATCGCCCCCTACGTGGCAGTAATCGCCTGATCCCGCTGATCTCGGCCATCGGCATGTCGATCTTTCTGCAGAACGTCGTGCTGCTGGCTCAGGACTCCAAGGACAAGGCGATTCCCAACCTGATGCCGGGCAATCTGGTGTTCGGTGAAAGCACCATGAATGGCGTGGTGATTTCGTACATGCAGATCCTGATCTTCGTGGTCACCTTCGTCGCCATGTACGGGCTGACGATGTTCATCTCGCGCTCACGCCTTGGACGCGCCTGCCGCGCCTGCGCCGAAGACCTGAAGATGGCCAACCTGCTGGGCATCAACACCAACGGCATCATCGCCCTGACCTTCGTCATCGGCGCTGCGCTGGCTGCCATCGCGGCGGTGCTGATCAGCATGCAGTACGGCGTGATCAACCCGCACATCGGCTTCCTCGCCGGCATCAAGGCGTTCACCGCCGCGGTACTCGGCGGCATCGGCAGCATTCCGGGTGCCATGCTCGGCGGCCTGGTGCTCGGTGTAGCCGAGGCCTTCGGTGCCGACATCTTCGGCGACCAGTACAAGGATGTCGTGGCGTTCAGCCTGCTGGTGCTGGTCCTGCTGTTCCGCCCCACCGGCATCCTCGGCCGCCCGGAGGTGGAAAAGGTATGACCGGCAATCTCCGTACAGCCTTCTTCAGCGCCCTGCTGGTCATCGCCGTCGCGGTGCCGGTATTCGGCCTGAAGCTCACCACCGTCGGCATCCGCGTCGAAGTGCACGGCGCCGAAGCCGGTACGTTCTGGATCATCGCCGCCTGCGCGGTGGCCATGTTCTTCTGGCAGCTGTTCCGCACACACCTGGCCGCCGGCTGGGCCGCCAGCCCCAACCTGCCCAGCGTGCCTGCCGGTGCCGGCAGCTTCCTTACCCTGCCCTCGACGCAACGCTGGATCATCCTGGCGCTGATTCTGGTGGCGCTGGCGTGGCCGTTCTATGGTTCGCGCGGCGCGGTGGACATCGCCACGCTGATCCTGATCTACGTGATGCTCGGCCTCGGCCTGAACATCGTCGTCGGTCTGGCCGGCCTGCTCGACCTGGGTTACGTCGGCTTCTACGCCGTCGGTGCCTATACCTATGCGCTGCTCTCGCACTACTACGGGGTCGGGTTCTGGACCGCACTGCCCATCGCCGGCGCGATGGCGGCGCTGTTCGGCTTCCTGCTCGGCTTCCCGGTGTTGCGCCTGCGCGGTGACTACCTGGCCATCGTGACCCTCGGCTTCGGCGAGATCATCCGCATCCTGCTGCGCAACATGACCGATCTCACCGGCGGCCCGAACGGCATCAGCGGCATCGACAAACCGACGCTGTTCGGCCTGTCCTTCGACCGCCGTGCAGCCGAGGGCATGCAGACCTTCCACGAGTATTTCGGCGTGGCCTACAACTCGGTGAACAAGGTGATCTTCCTCTACCTGATCGCCCTGCTGCTGGTGCTGCTGACATTGTTCGTGATCAACCGTCTGCTGCGCATGCCGATCGGTCGCGCCTGGGAAGCCCTGCGCGAAGACGAGATCGCCTGCCGCGCGCTGGGCATGAACCCCACCGTGATCAAGCTCTCGGCCTTCACCCTCGGTGCGACCTTCGCCGGTTTCGCCGGCAGCTTCTTCGCCGCACGTCAGGGGCTGGTATCGCCGGAGTCGTTCACCTTCATCGAGTCGGCGATCATCCTCGCCATCGTCGTGCTGGGCGGCATGGGCTCGCAGCTCGGGGTGATCCTCGCCGCCATCGTGATGATCCTGCTGCCGGAGCTGATGCGCGAATTCAGCGAATACCGCATGCTGATGTTCGGCGCCATGATGGTGCTGATGATGATCTGGCGTCCGCAGGGCCTGCTGCCCATGCAACGCCCCCACCTGGAGCTGAAGCGATGAGCCGCCCGATTCTAGAAGTACGCGGCCTGATGATGCGTTTTGGCGGCCTGCTGGCCGTCAACGAGGTGGGGCTGAAGGTACATGACAAGCAAGTGGTTTCGATGATCGGCCCCAACGGCGCCGGCAAGACCACCGTATTCAACTGCCTGACCGGCTTCTATCAGCCGACCGCGGGGGAAATCCTCCTCGACGGCACGCCGATCCACGGCCTGCCCGGCCACAAGATCGCGCGTCAGGGCGTGGTGCGCACGTTCCAGAACGTCCGCCTGTTCAAGGATATGACGGCGGTGGAAAACCTGCTGGTGGCCCAGCACCGTCACCTGAACACCGGCTTCCTTGCCGGCTTGCTCAAGACGCCGGCGTTTCGCAAGAGCGAGCGCGAGGCGATGGACTTCGCTGCGCACTGGCTGGAACAGGTCAATCTGACCGACGTCGCCAATCGGCCGGCCGGCACCCTCGCCTACGGCCAGCAGCGCCGCCTGGAAATCGCCCGCTGCATGATGACGCGCCCGCGCATCCTCATGCTCGACGAACCGGCGGCAGGCCTCAACCCGAAGGAGACCGAGGACCTCAAGGCACTGATCGCGCTGTTGCGCGACGAGCATGGCGTCACCGTGCTGCTGATCGAACACGACATGAAGCTGGTCATGAGCATTTCCGACCACATCTACGTGATCAACCAGGGCACCCCGCTGGCCAATGGTTCACCCGAGCAAGTCCGTAACAATCCGGACGTGATCAAAGCCTATCTGGGGGAGGCGTGAGCATGCTGACTTTCGAAAACGTCTCGACCTTCTACGGCAAGATCCAAGCCCTGCACGACATCAACGTGCAGGTGGAACAGGGCGAGATCGTTACCCTGATCGGCGCCAACGGTGCCGGCAAGTCGACCCTGCTGATGACCCTGTGCGGCTCGCCGCAGGCGGCCAGTGGCAGCATCCGCTTCCAGGGCGAGGAACTGGTCGGCCAGCAGACCTGCGACATCATGCGCAAGGCCATCGCCGTGGTGCCCGAAGGGCGGCGAATCTTCGCCCGCTTGACGGTGGAAGAGAACCTCGCCATGGGTGGTTTCTTCACTGGCAAGGCGGACTTCCAGGAGCAGCTGGACAAGGTGCTCGGCCTGTTCCCACGGCTCAAGGAGCGCTATCAGCAGCGCGGCGGCACCATGTCCGGCGGTGAACAGCAGATGCTCGCCATCGCCCGCGCGCTGATGAGCAAACCCAAGCTGCTGCTGCTCGACGAGCCATCTCTGGGCCTGGCGCCGATCATCATCCAGCAGATTTTCGAGATCATCGAACAGCTGCGCGAGGATGGCGTGACGGTGTTCCTGGTCGAGCAGAACGCCAACCAGGCGCTCAAGCTGGCCGACCGCGGTTACGTGCTGGAGAATGGGCATATCGTCATGCAGGGCAGCGGCGAGGAGCTGCTGACCGATCCGAAAGTGCGCGACGCCTACCTGGGCGGCTGACACCGCCACCACGCTCGACGAAAAAGCCCTGCCGACCAGCAGGGCTTTTTCGTCTTATATGTATCCATCGCGCAGCCGAACCCGGGCGCTGCGCGTGCAGTCGAAGAACCGCTATCCTTCTTCGAACCCCCTTCGCCAACATAACGATCACCAAGGAGATCCCACGATGCGCCACTGCCTGTTCGGCCTGCTCATGGTTGCCAGCATCACTGCGAATGCCGAGATTCAGACGCAGGAAATCCCCTACACCGCTGCCGATGGCACCGAGATGATCGGCTACTACGCCTATGACGACGCCATCGAAGGCAAGCGCCCCGGCATCGTCGTGGTACACGAATGGTGGGGGCTGAACGACTACGCCAAGCAGCGCGCTCGCGACCTCGCCGAGCTGGGCTACAGCGCGTTGGCCATCGACATGTACGGCGAAGGCAAGAACACCGATCACCCGAAAGACGCCATGAGCTTCATGCAGGCGGCGCTGAAGGACGCCGATGCTGCCAAGGGCCGCTTCAATGCCGGCCTCGACCTGCTCAAGGAACAGGCGCAAACCGATACCGCCAAACTGGGTGCAGTGGGCTACTGCTTCGGCGGCAAGGTGGTCCTGGACATGGCGCGCCAGGGCGTACCGCTGGACGGCGTGGTCAGCTTCCACGGCGCGTTGGCCACCGAAACCCGCGCCGCCCCCGGCAGCGTCAAGGCGCGTGTGCTGGTCGAGCATGGCAGCGAGGACAGCATGATCAGCACCGACGACATCGCCGCACTGAACGTCGAGATGGTCAAGGCCGGTGCCGACTACCAGTTCGTCAGCCTGCCAGGCGCCAAGCACAGCTTCACCAACCCCGGTGCCGATGCCCACCAGAAGAACGGCCTCGACGTCGCCTATCAGAAGGAGGCGGACGAACGTTCCTGGCGCGATATGCAGCGCTTCTTCGAAGACACCTTCGACACGCCGACGACCGCCCGGGCACAGTGATCGGCCCGCTTCTCGTCCGTGATTCGTCCCGGCGGCACGCCTGCCGCCGGGGCGCGTGCTAGCATTGCGCGCACAATTCACCGTCGATCACGAGTCATGGCCGAACACGATTTCCGCTACACCCTGCTCAACCCCGCCCACACCCTCACCGAATGCCGCGCGCTGGCGCCGGGCCGCTATCAGGTCACCGGTAATGGCGGCTCGATTCGCAGCGGCGATGTACTGATCGTCACGCTCAAGGGCAGCCGCGATCTTTCCCAACGCCTGACGGTGGAGAAGGTCCGCCACCTGATCAACCCACCCGGGCAATGGATGGCCGTGGCCAGCGGGCCGGTGTTCCGCGAACTGGAAATTCTCAACTGGCAGGTTTCCTGCGACAGCTGCGGCAAGCAGCTGGACTTCGAGTTTGCCGTCGACGCCAAGCTCGGCGAGGCCGCACGCAAGCCCGCTGCCCAGGCACGCATCACCGAACTGGGCTGGTCCGGCCAGAACGACCAACATCGCTGCCCCAGCTGCCAGAAGGAGCAACAGGCATGAATTCACGAATCCTGCCTTTTATCGCAGCCCTCGGCCTGACAGGTTGTGCCACCGAGCAACTGGAACTGCGAAGCGACGTCACCTACATCGCCGAATGGATCGGCGATGACGCCGTGATCGGCCGCACGCCCGTCTCGCTCACGCTGAGCGAAGGCCGCGCGTACGGCAACGCGGGCTGCAACCACTGGTTCGGCAGTTACGAGCGTGATGGCCAGCAGATCCGCTTCAGCAACCTGGGCAGCACACGCAAGATGTGCGCGGAGGAAATCATGGAGCAGGAGCACCACTTCCTCGATCTGCTCAATCGCGTCGAGCGCTGGGATGTCTCCAACATCGACCAACTGCGCCTTTGGCCCGCCCAGGGCACCCCGCTACGGCTCTGGCCGGAACAGGAATAACGCGCCAAATGTGCGCATGCAGCAAGGCATGCGCACTGCTTTTACGCGAGATCGCCGAACGAGCATCTGTCGGACATTCCTTACAGTGCACCTGACACAGTGCTTGGGACCCGCCGCCCCCGCGGATTCCGGCGTTCAGCGCCTGCGAACAAGTCCGAGCAAAGCCGCCTGCCGACCTTCACGAAACTGGCACATCCAGTGCATAGACTGAATCAACCAGTTTCGGGGACCCTGGTACAGGCAGGCCAGGGATTCCCTCTTTTACAGCCAGACGAAATGGCCGCTCAATGAGCGGCCATTTGCGTTCGCGCTAATCCGACCTTTCTAGCGATAGACTTCGCGGCGGAAGATCAGAGGTTTGGGGCCTTGGTAGATGCCGAAGGTGGCGAGACCGCGACTCGGCTCCCGTCCTTCACCACGCCAGTCGTACCAGAGCCACTCTGGGACGTCCGGAAAACCCACTCGACCGCTACCGGTGACCTCCGGTGCCGCTACAGTCAGCACACCTTGATGACCAGCCTTGATAGGGGAGACTTTCGGGGGTTCTTCCATAGCTGCCAAATCGCCCTTCGGCTCGATCAGATCCGGCTCGGACCAAGCCGGAGCCGATGCGCTACAGATATCCCCCTCCTCCGGAAGGAAAACACCAGGCACCTGCCAGCTCTCGATCACCCATGGCAAGGCTAACGGTAATTGCTCCGAGCCATGGGCATTGGCTATACGCAAACGACCAAGGCGGATTTCGCTGTCCGCAATGGTTTGCTCGAAGCCCTGGCAGCCCGTTCCAAGGTCGTAGCAAACGCCATCCTTGTCGGTCAGCTCTGCTGCCGAGAAGCGCTGACGTATGGAAAAGGGGAGATCGCCGGCAGTTGGCAGAGGGCTGCGCGTATAGCTCAGCCGTTTAGCATCCCAGGTGTAGGTGCGTTTACCATCGCGGTTGTTTTGTCCCCTTTCAGTGACCCCATCATCATCCAGCGACAACCGATCTGACAGATCCAGCTCGCGATCTGCCGCCGTCCAAACTTCAGCGGGACGGTCTTCGAATTTCCAGAAACCGTCATAATCGTAGTTCTCTGTGATGTACTCGCCGCCACCCTCAACACGACCATAACCGGTGATGGTAAGAGTCAGCGGGGTGGCGATATCAATCGGCTGATCCTGATAACTGAACACCCCGCAACCTGCAGTCAGCGCCCCTTCACCCTCGACTTTCAAATGAGTCGGGTAGAAACGACCGATCGGTTCCGAGGCACTGGAAGGTACCGTCACACCAAAATACGCATCAATTGGGGGCGCAACTTGCAGACGAAACACACCGACCTCTGAAAACGCTACTTTTTGAGTGATTTCGCCATTCCAAGCGGTGGCAGAGCCAGGAGTCGTATGATCGTAGCTGCGAGTGGCCGGCACCAATACTTCGCCACTGTTATCGCTAGCCTCCGGCGCTACCAGTACCGGCTCGAGCTTCAGGTCATTCTGCCGGTAATTGCGTGTGGTCATCCCCGCACAGGTATTGCCGCCAGCGTTCCACGCAACCGGCCTGATGGTCACCTCAAAAGGCTGCCCTACCCGGCGGAAAGCTGGACAATTACTGTCTCCTGAAGAGCAGCTTTCCTCCGGCGTAATGCAAAAACCTGCAGGTGCGGAAACGAAATCATCACTGCCGATCATCAAGCCACTATCATCCTCATTGCCACTACCGGCGTAGTAGGCATTCAGCTGCATTTTCCCGGCTTCACGATAATTCACGTCAATGTGGGAAATTCCATCACCATTGAAATACAGCGGCAGTGGCTCGGCTGCTGCGAAGCTCTGTGCCACCGCCTCACCATTCAGCCAAACCTTCTCGGAGCTGACTGCCAACTCGCTACCGGCCGGGCTAATAAACTCGCTCCAGAATTTGATGTTGCGTGGCACGTCTTCATCGGTGAATGCTGGTTCGCACCGAGGGCTACCTGGATTGCCCCTATCGATTACTGCTTTGATAGGGATTTTATGAGCTCCCTGATTGGCCAGCATGTTCGGCACATCGAAGATAAAACCGCTCTGGGAAAAGTTCAGCATGCAGGCGGATGACAGCGACGCACCGCCAATCTGGCAGAGAGTTTGATTCGTAGATACTGGCAGAGAAGCCGAGAGACCGAGCGGCATCTGAATCTGCAGCCCTTGTAGCTGAAAAGTACCGATGCCATTAACCAATGACTTGCTACTACCGCCGACCCAACCGTTGCCCGCCAAGGTCACCGGCACGGTACCAGGATAGAGTTGGCATGCAGCCGGAGCGGCATTGGCACAAGCCTTGAGAGTGACCTCGTGCGGCCTACAAGTATGGGCACCATCGCCGGTGACGAACTCGAAATGATCGATAGCAGAAGTGCTGCCACACCAATGCCTTGCCTTGGCCTGCCGGCTGAATTCGGCTGCGCCCCAGAGTGTTCTGTCGAGACGCACTTCGTCCATCAAGCCCCGCAATCCATGGCTACCGCTGCCGCCGATAGTGAGGGCGGAGCTGTTGGTCGAAAGCCCCCAACCCAATAGAAGTGTTTCCGAGTCACTGTCTTTCAATTCGCCATCGACATAAAGTCTTGCATTAACAGTAGGAAATAGCACTAGCAAAGACTGATACTCGAGAGTGAAACCGACATGATTCCACCCCTCACTAATCCCCGTGGATATCACTAGATCTTTGCTGGTAAAAAGACGAAACATTCGAGTTATCAAAACCAGACGGCCCGACGCATTAAGTTCGAGACGGTAATTATCCCCCTTGCCAAGCAGGATGACCGAACCACTTGCCGGCAGCCCGCTCACGTTTAGCCAGAAACTTACGCTGAGCTTATCGTTGAAGTTCAACGTACTATGATGAGGCACGCTGACCCGACCACTGCCGGAAAACTCCCCGTAACGACAGGTCCCCCATGTACCGGGTAACGCAGGAATCGCTCCGGCCGTTTCAGCCGCACCACTGGCGACGCCAGTTACATTGAGTGTGCCACTATTGTGCACGGTTTCATTGCGCCAACTCGCCTCATCGAAGCGCAGATACAAGGGTAGTGTTTCATTTATATCCGTGGAGTCGCTGCATAAGCTCGTGGGAGATAAACCGCTATAGGCACATTGACCATATATACGGCTGTAGCCTGTACCCCGAATGGTGACATCACTTCCCCACCCCGTCGCAGCCAGCACATCGCCATATACAATAGAATTATTCAGATAAATCCGATTCGTATTGCTGACTGTGCCCACCACATCGGAATCATTCAGCTCGATAGGGTTCCCCGGAGCGGAAATATTTCCAACTACAGAAGAGGAACTGACGGTTACCTTGCAGCAGCTGCTCGCCACGTTTCCCGTTATTTTCGCCTTGGCAATGGAGACCACATTTGCCGAAGAAATATTTCCTTCTACTGTCGTACCATCAATGAAGACGCCACTCCCGCCAGAACTGGTTACATTTCCGGCTACCTGCCCCCGAGTCAGGTGTATTTCCCTGTTGGCGCTTATGACAGAACCATTAACCGTCGTATCGATTAAGGTTATTGCATTACTTAATTCGACGTTCCCCTCGATAACGCTGCGGAGAAGACTCCCACTACCCGCTCCGGAAACCCTGCCTTTCACCGTCGTATCGGTCAGAGAGATATTTGCACTTCCCCCTATGATGGGACCATAAATTACGCTATTGCCAAAGGCATCGATGCTTCCCCAGGAAGCAGTCAACGTTACGTTGTTCCCTGCAGAGCCGACGGTACTTGCAGTGATGGAAAATCCAGCTCCCGCCTGAAGGGTGACTTGCGTATTGGCGATAACCGTATCACCCGCGCTCAGCGTGACCCGGCCATCATTGCAGATATAAGTTGTGCCGCCTACCGTCCAGCTATTACTCGAACAAGGTGGGTATTGACCATTGCTCAGGTTGTATGTTGCCGCTTCAGCCGAAACGCTGAACAACAAGGCAAACGCGGCGAGAGCCAAATAGCGCATGACGGGCATGGTCACGTTCATTCTTCCTCTTCAGGAGCAACGGGGACTATTTCCCCGGGCTTTTCCACCACTGCCGAGAGCTGCCGATATATGTAATCAGGGGTACCAACAACCGCATACGTCGCCGTGGCGATAATGTTCTGGCTAACCATGCTCTGCGGCTGCTCCTCGTGTAAGTCGGTGTACTCCATACGCTGATCGCTAGGGCAATCGACTGTCACTTGGAAGCCGTCGAATCCCGGTACTCGAAAGGAAGCAGAATCACAGGAGCCATTGAGAAAACGCCATATCCCCCACTCCAATCCCGCCCACGCCGCCTGATAAGCGCGAGCCTGTTGCAAGGAAAGATTATTGGTAGCGGCTTGAGTGCTCGACATACGCCACATGGCGGCGATAACACCAGCAATCACGATGATCAGGAACATCGCCGCGACCAGGCCGAAGCCACGCTGCATACGGCTCCGTAGGAGCGGGCCATACCCGCGATGCTTTTGCGCAGTCCGGATTCGCGGGCATGGCCCGTTCCTACGAAGTGCTTCGTGGCGGAGATCAGGGCGCATTGTCGACGTGGACCTGTTGCAGCAGGGTGATGGTTTCGCCGCCCTTGCTCAGCGACAGACGTAGGGTAACGAGGCCGTTACGAGTATTGGTGCCGGGATCGTAGGTGAAGGAACAATCGGATACTGCATTGACGACAACTGCCGACTCAGCAGCAACAGAGCCATCCAGATTCGGTGATACTGCCCGCGACAATTGATCACCACTACAGCGATATATCAAGGTTTCCTTGGCTAGGTAAAAGCGGTGTTGAGGCGATGCATATTTGAATCGGAAATCCTGCACGCTGGCCTTTAGCTCTCCGTTATTCCACGTGAATTCCTTTGGTGAAACTGCGGAAATTTGGGATTCCACTGTAGGGGCACCGGTGCTGTAGATAATCAGCCAGTGCTTCTCATTACTGCTAGCCGGCTCCATTGGGCTGAGTATCCCAATCGTGCAATCGGGCTCTGACTGAGTGCAGGTGGGCGGGTCCATACGTGGACCATCAGGTTCGGGCAGGTTGGCCCGATAACGCCCGGCAGCGGCTATATGCAATAACCGCAGTTCATTGCCATTGGCTACGACAATCGAATTCGGTACGGCCAATCGGATATCCCGTGCCATGCGGTTAAGCGCAGCTGCGGCGAGGTCGGTGAGTTCAGCGCGGCGACTTTGGTCGACGAAGCCTTGCAGAGGCCGGGACATGACGGTGGAGATCATCACCGCGACGATACCGGCCAGGGCGATGACCATGATCAGTTCGACCAGGGTGAAACCGCATTGCCGATAGCTTTTGCAGGAGAAGCCCTTCATCTAATAGTCCGTCCTGTATCCGGTCAGGATAAGCGTTTGTCCTGCCGGGTCTTTGACGGAAACATCGATACGCGTGGCATCTACCTCGTTCAGTCTGGCGGTGTTATCCACGATCACCTCCACCGAATAGCTAGCCAATTCGTCGATAGGATTGCCATTCACGTCCTGCGGGGGGGCGGGCGATTGCGCCGCCGAGATTAATTGCTCGTAAGGAAGAGCCGTGATCGCCTCCAGATAACTCTGAGCAATCATCAGGCTCTGCTGGCGCAGCATCGGATCAGCGGAGCGAGCAGTAATGGAGGCCATGGCGGAAAATAGCGCGGCGGCGGCGAGACCGATGATGACGATGGTGATGACCAGCTCGACCAGCGTCATGCCGCGCTGCTTGCCGGTTGCAGCAGGTGCCGGTTGGGGTCGTCGGGGAGCTTCGGGCCGCGGCATGGTCAGGTCCTTCTGCAGTCGGCGGCGGTGACCGGCAGGCTGCTGCCGGGCCAGGGTTCGAAACGGGGAGCCTCACCGATGTTTGTGGGCGAGATATAGCGGAAGCCGCAACGGCCCGTTGCGGTGTCGTGTGCATTCTTATGCACGATACCGTCGTCTCCTGCCCCGTCGAAATCCGCTTCCATTCCGGCGGCGATAAGAAGCGAATAGGGGTTAGCCGGGTAGCCGAACCGGACCGAGATGGTCTCCCCCTCGAGAACAAGTGCCTGCTCCGTCTCCCCCATACCGGTGCCAGACAAGCGAGCCTTGGAATTGATTATCGCCAGTGCACTCCTGGCCGCTCCCAGGCCGGCATTGACTCGTGCGGCGCGGGCGTCGGCGGTGATATCGAAAAAACGTGGCAAGGCGAATGCGGCGAGGATGCCGAGTATCACGATGACCATGATCAGTTCGATCAGGGTAAAGCCGTTCTGCCTGGTCATTTGGCCGACCCTTCTCCGGTGCGAAGGATAGATGGCCATTCCGTGGAAAAGCGTGCGGCGATTTCCAGCGAGGCTCTGGTGGTTGGCTTGTTGGTGGATGGGTGAAGCGCCATCCACCCTACGTTTGCAGGTAGGTTGTGGTTGAGACGCGTAGCGTCGAAGCCCAACGAGCATCGAAGCGATGGCCGAGGCGTATCGGTAGCCGATAGTTCGCTCGTTGGGCTTCGCAGGCTCAACCCAACCTACGGTCCGGGTCATTGGCCCACCTCGATAAAGCCGGTGGCGGCGTGGACGGTGAAGGTGTGGCTGCCAATCGTGGCCACGCACCGCCCGCCTGGGCAGGTTTCGTTTACGCTGCCGAGGGAGTTGAAACTTATGGTTAGTGTGTTAGTGACAGCAACACCAGGCGGAAGCGATTTGACGTAGTCACTGCCGACAGGTCCGTTACCGCAATCACCACCGTTGTAATTCAACGCGTATCCAGAAGCATTGATTTGAAAACCGATGGGGCAGCCGCTCGCTACAGCCAGTTTCTGCCCATAGCGAACGGTCGAGAGAACTTCTTCGAAATAAAAGCGCTCATCGAAGACTTTGCGATCGAAAAAACGCGGGACGGCCACGGCGGAAATAATGCCGAGAATTACGATTACCATGATCAACTCGACGATCGTAAAACCGCGTTGTTTAACCATTGGCCGGTCCTTTGTCCAAGCGTGTCGGAGGCGGGAATTGACCTCGCCTCTAGGAATTCATGGCAACCTGACCGAAAAGCCGGGTTGCGGTACAGCATCGTAGGGCGAGTAAAACCCGCCGATCGAAGATGCAGCAGGATTCCGACAATTGGCGGGTTGCACCCGCCCTACAAGGCTACCTTATATAATTTAATTACAATTTGTAGTAACGACGTTTATTACTGGAGCATCCCCCGCATTTGCAGGAGCAGTATAAGTAACAGCACAAGTCGCTTGGTTAGCAGCAGATACGCCTTTATGAGTATATGAGATACCAGTATCAGGCTGTGTAGTAAGAGCAACAAAATCTCCACTACCCGCAGTCAGATTAAGCCCAGCGAGCTCAGCAATATTAGCCTCCGAGGGATAACCATTAACTAATGTATAGGCATCAGCACGCCCCTCAACATTAATATCATTAGTAGACCCATTCTTTGCCAACCATGATGAATGGGCCAAAGCAGAAGCCGACTTAATCGACCCATATGCGGCCTGCACAGTTGAAGCACGAGCATCCGCCCCCAAATTCACAAACTGTGGAATAGCAAACGCCGCCAAAATCCCCAAAATCACAATCACCATAATCAACTCAATCATGGTGAAACCGCTTTGTTGCTTCTTCATAGTTGTCGCTCCTTGTTGTCTCAGTTGAAGTTGACGAAAACTTCGCCGGTATTGGCGTTGTATTCGATGACGTCGTCGCCGCCATCGAGGTTGTAGGTGTACCGGCAGCGGGTGCCGTTGGCCGTGGCGGTGAATGCCGGATTGGTGCCGGTCAGGCTGTGCGAGGAGGCCTGCAGCAGGTTGCTCCAGAGGTTTCGGCATTCATCGGCGGACATGCTGGTGTTGGCGAGCGGGGTACCGCTGCGCTCGGTGCCGATGGGCCAGCCGTCGGCGTTGACGTCGATGGCGCCGTTGCCGTAGCCCTGTACGTTGATCTGGCAGTTGCCGGCCAGGCAGGCATTGCTGCCGCCGCCGCGATTCAGTTCGTATTGGCCGCGCACAAGCGAGACGGCGGATGTGAGCGCACCGCCGGCGCTGCGCACGCTGGCGCGGTGGGCGTCCTTCGCCGAATCGATGAAGTGTGGCAAGGCCACCGCGGCCAGGATGCCGAGGATGGCGATGACCACGACCAGCTCGATCATGGTGAAACCCTTGTGTCGTTGCATCGTGCCTCCGCGGCTTTTGTGGAATGTCGCGATTAGTGTGCCCATCACCCCCTCCCCTGCGCCGCACTACCCAGTTCCCACATCGGCAGAAACACGCCGAGCGCGAGAATCAGCACCATCACGCCCATGGCCACGATAAGGATTGGCTCGATGGCATCAGCCAGCTGCTTGAGGTCGTAGTCGACCTCCTGCTCGTAGAAGTCGGCGACTTCGATGAACAGGTCGTCCAGCGCACCGGTCTCTTCGCCGACGGCCATCATCTGCAGTACCAATGGGGTGAACAGACCGGAGTTGTGCGCCGAGCGGGTCAGCGCTTCGCCGCGTTCGACGCTTTCGCGGATGCCGAGAATCGCCTGGCCGATATGCTGGTTGCCGACACTGGCGCTGTTGATCGAGAGCGTCTGCAGCAGCGGCACGCCGGCGCGATACATCATCGCGAAGGTGCGCGTGAAGCGCGCCAGGGCGATACGTTCGAAGATACCGCCGACGATGGGCAGGCGCAGCTTGATGCGGTCCCAGCGCAGCCGACCGGCGTCGGTTTCGATCCATTTGAAGAAGGCGTAAAGCCCGCCAACGATGCCCAGCAGCAACAGCCACCAATAGTCGCGCATGAAATTCGAGGTGCCGATCAGCACGCGCGTGGCCCACGGCAGTTGCGCATGGAACTGGGCGAAGACCTTGGCGAACGCCGGGATCACCAAGAGGTTGATGACGCCCAGCGCCACCCCCATGGCCACCAGCACGAAGATCGGATAACGCGTGGCCTGCTTGATACGCTTGCGGGTCTCGCGTTCCAGCTCGAGATAGGCGGACAGCTGCTTGAACGCCTGATCGAGCTGGCCGGTGTTCTCACCGACGCTGACCATGCTGACGAACAGATTGTTGAACACCTTGGGATGGGCGTTCAGCGCGACCGCCATGGACTGGCCACTCTCAAGACTGGCGCGCACGTCCTGCAGGATGCCGCGGAAATACAGGTTGCGATTGGATTCGGCCAGGCCGCCGATGGCGCGAATGATCGGCACACCGGCCTTGTTCAGGCTGTACATCTGGCGACTGAAGATGATCAGTTCGTCCAGATCGACACGTTTGCGCCGCAGCTTCTCGCGCAGCACGGCGAACACGTCGACGCTATCGGCCTGGGCACGCTCCGCGTCGATGGTCAGCGGGGTGATCTGGCGCGACACCAGTTCGCTGGCCACGGCGTCAGCGCTGGCGCCATCGAGCGCCCCGCTGACCCGTGCGCCGCGCATATCGCGGCCGGTATAGCGGAAGCTAGGCATCGGCAGGCACCCCGCGAAGCGAGCGGATGACCCCCGTGGCGCTGGCGCCTACGGTCGCGATGAGCAGGAGATTAGCGACGATCACGCGATCACCTCGTCGTCCGCCAGGGTGGCGCAGACCTTCAGCACCTCTTCGATACTGGTGACGCCGGCAATGGCGTAATCCAGCGCGCAAGCTGCCAGTGGTCGATAGTGCGCCTGCTGGCGCGCGGCCTCGGCGAAGCCTTGCGGGTCGCCGCGGCGCAGGGCGGCGATCATCGGTTCGTCCAGTTCCAGCAGCTCGTACACACCGACACGGCCGGCATAGCCACTGTTGTGGCATTGATGGCAACCACTGCCGCGCTTGAAGCGGTTGTCGCGCAGCGAGCCGCCGTGCAGCGCCTCCAGCCAGGCCAGTTGCCGAGGATCGGGCTGGTCGTCCTCCATACAGTTCTCGCACACCCGGCGAATGAGACGCTGGGCCAGCACCGCATTCAGCGCGGTGGCGACGAGGAAAGGCTCGACGCCCATGTCGATCAGGCGCATGGCCGAGGTCAGGGCATCATTGGTGTGTAGCGTCGAGAGCACCAGGTGGCCGGTCAGTGCGGCGCGCAGGCCGATCTCGGCGGTTTCCTGATCGCGGATCTCGCCGACCAGGACGATGTCCGGGTCCTGGCGCAGCGCGGCGCGCAGCACGCGGGCGAATGTCAGCTCGATCTTGGCGTTGACCTGCACCTGGTTGATGCGCGGCAGGCGGTATTCCACCGGGTCTTCGACGGTGATGATCTTCTTCTCCGGGCTGTTCAGCTCGGAGAGCCCGGCATAGAGCGTGGTGGTCTTGCCCGAGCCGGTCGGGCCGGTGACCAGCACCATGCCGTGCGGGCGTTGCAACAGGCGGCGGAAGCGTTCGAGCATCGCCGGCGGCATGCCGGTGCCGTCGAGCTTGAACATGGCGCCGCTCTGGTCGAGCAGACGCATGACCACCGACTCGCCGAACTGCACCGGCATGGTGGAAACCCGCACATCGAGGTTGCGGTTCTTCACACGGATGTTGAAACGGCCGTCCTGCGGCAGGCGCTTCTCCGAGATATCCAGACCGGACATGATCTTCAGGCGCATGACCAGCGCCGAGGCGACGCGGTGCTCCTTCATCACCTGTTCGTTGAGCACACCGTCGATACGCTGGCGAATCCGCACCACGCCTTCGTCCGGCTCGATGTGGATGTCCGAAGCCTTCATCTGTACGGCGTCCTCGAACAGCGTCTGCAGCAGGCGCACCACCGGCGCATCGCTGTTGCTTTCGCCCAGGCGCGAGAGGTCGAAGTCGCTTTCCTGCAGTTCACCTTCCAGCTCGCCGGCCAGCGAGGCGATTTCGCTGGTGCGGCGGTAGAGCTGGTCCAGCGCGCCGAGCAACTCGCTCTCACGCACCACCGCCGGGTGGACGCGCTTGCCCAGCAGGCGCTCGATCTCATCCTGGGCGAAGATGTCCAGCGGGTCGGTCATGCCCACCAGCAGGCCGTCACCCTGGCGGGACAGCACGATTACCCGGAAGCGCCGGGCGACCGCCTCGGGCAGGCTCTGGGTCAGGTGGTTATCGAACTTGTAGTGCTTGAGTTCGACGAAGGGAATCTGCAGCTGCTCGGACAGCGCACGCAGCAAACGGCCTTCGTCGATGAAGCCGAGGTCGAGTACCGTGCGCCCGAGCTTGGAGCCGGTGCGCTTCTGGTCCTGCAGCGCCTGCTGCAGCTGCGCCTCGCTGATCAGGCCGGCCTGGACCAGCAGATCGCCAAGACGAATCTTGCGCTGGCGCATGTCTTGCGCGGTCATCGGGCACCTCCGAGTACGCCGGCACGTTCAGCGGCGAAGCGCCGCGAGTTGTCATCGAGCCCCTGCCCTTGCGCGGCCAGGCGGTAATGGCGCGCCGCCCGGGCGGGCTGATCGATCTGCTCCAGCGCGATGGCCAAGCCCAGCTGCCAGGCCGCCTGCTGCGGCTGGGAAGCGACCAGCTGGCGATAAGCCGCTGCGCTGCCCGCCCAGTCGCCGACCTGCTGTTGCAGAGCCGCCAGCAATGCGTGATAGCCGGGGTCGCTCGCCAGCGCCGGCGCGTTCTGCACCAAGGTGGCGAGCGCGGTTTGTTTGTCGCCACTCTGCAGCTGCCCACGGGCGAGCAGCATGCGCAGCTCGGCATCGAACGGTCGGCTTTGTAGCTGGGCGGGCAACCAGGCGAGCAGTGGCTCGATCTGTCCAGCCGCCAGGTAGGCGCGAGCCAACCAGCGCGCCGCCTCGGCATTGTCCGGCTGCGCGGCATGGAGCGCCTGCAGCAGCTCGATGGCACGGGGGAAGTTCCGCTGCTGCAACGCGTCGCGCGCCTGGGCCAGCGGGTCCGGTCGATGACTGCCGATCTGCACGGTGGGTGTGGTGGCGACCTGGGGTCTGGCAACCGGCGCCGGGGCTGGCTCGGCGACCGGCTGCACATCCGGCGCGATAGCCGGCACGGTGTTCGCGTCGGGCGCTGTGCGGGTGACCCAGTCCGGCAGACTCGCTTCGTCCAACGCCGGCTCGGCGAAAGGCAGGTCCAGATCCTCAGGAACGGTCACTGGTGCACCATCCATGTGGACTTCCAGCCAGAGCTGCGCATGGCCAGCGAGCGGCTCGAGCCGATCACGCACGTCGAGGCGATCGGTCATGCCGATCAGCAGTACCTGCACCTGGTCGCCCTGCTGTTCGACACGCCAGGACAGGCTCAGGCCGTTGCTCTCCACGCGGCCGTTTCGCGGGCCACCGGCGAGCGTAACGTCCGGCAGGCGCAGGCTGATCGCGCCGCCCTCGTCGGTGCGCTGGTAGCTGATCGAGCGATCGAGCAGCAGTTGCAGCACGAAACGGTCGCCGTCTTGCTGCGGCAGGATATCGAGGAGCTGAGTTGCGGGCACCGCAGCGGTCATCGCAGCGTCGACAGGTGCGTCCGGCACCACCGGGGTTTGCGCGAAACGTTCGAACAGTGCCACCGAGGCCGCAGCGACCAGCACCACGCCAGTCAGCGGCAACAGCCAACGGCGCAACCGTGCTGATCGCTGGCGCCGGGTTGCGGCTGTTTCATCGACGGCCTGCATGTCGAGGAACGGGCTCTGCCCGCCGGACGCCGCGCCGCGCGCTTCGAGATCGCGCAGCATGTCGTTGACCAGGCTCATGGCCGCACCTCGGCCAGCTGCGACAGCCAGGGCAATGCACTCAGCGTGGCCGCACCCGCCAGCAGCGCCCAGCGCAACGGAAGGGCTGCACGCAGGAACGGTCGCGCGCCCTCGGTATCGGCCAGGGCGCGGCGCACGTGTCGGCTGGCGACGCGTCGCTGGCCTTCGCCGAAAGCCGCCATCAGGCACTTGTTCGCCAGGATGTTGAGCAACCGCGGAATGCCACCGCTGCCCTTGACCAGCAGGCGAATCGCGGCCGGCTTGAACAGCGGTTCGCCTTGATAGCCGGCCACCGCCAGACGTTCGTGCAGGTAGCGCCGGGCGTCGCTGACATCCAGCGGGCGCAGGCGGTAGGAGAATGTGATGCGCTGGCGCAACTGCCGGAAACTCTCGCTGGCCAGCGTAGCGTCCAGTTCAGGCTGGCCGAACAGCACCACCTGCAGCAGTTTGCGCTGCTCGGTTTCCAGATTGGTCAGCAGGCGCAGGGCCTCCAGCGTTGCCGGTGGCAGCGCCTGCGCCTCATCGATCAACAGCACGGTGCCCTTGCCCTGGCCGGCCAGCTCGATCAGCCGGCGATGCAGTGCCGTCAGCAGCCCGTGGTTATCCAGCTGCTCGACCCGCGGTACGTGCAACTCATGGGCCAGCGCCTGGCGCAGCGCCATGGGCCCGAGCGCCGGGTTCGGCAGCCACGCCAGCTGGTAATGCTCGGCATCCAGTTGCTTGAGCAACGCGCGGCAGAGCAGGGTCTTGCCGGTGCCCACCTCGCCAGTCACCTTGATGAAGCCCTCGCCTTCGGCCAGCGCCACGCGCAGCAGGTTCAGGCACGCCTGGTAAGGCGGCAGGCGAACCATGAAGCCGGTATTCGGCGTCAATGCGAATGGCTTTTCCTGCAGGCCGAAGAATGCTTCGTACATACCGGCGCCTACCTGACCTGGCGGAACGAATCGGCGCTGCGGCGCAGCTCGTCGAGCCAGACCTGATCGTCGATCACCTGCGGGCGCACCAGGATGACCAGTTCGGTCTGCTCGAGCGATTTGCGTTGCTGCTGGAACAGGCCGCCGACGATGGGCAGCTTGGAGGCCCAGGGAATGTTGGCGTCGTTATTGCTGTTGCGGTTTTCCAGCAGGCCGCCGATGACCACGACCTGACCGCTGCGCGCGCGCACGATGGAGTCCGACTGGCGCGTGGTGGACAGCGCCAGCGGCAGGTTGAAGACGTTGTCGGAACCGCCGAGCTGGATGCTCTTGTTCTGATCCTGAACGCGGCTGACGGTGGGCCGGACGTGCAGAGTGACCTGGTCGTTCTCGTCGATCTGCGGGGTAACGTCCAGCGAGATGCCGGAGAAGAACGGCGTCAGGGTGATGTCCAGGTCGGGCGCCGTGGTGCCGCCCGCCAGCGACGTGGTGGTGGTCGAAACATCGGTGACGAAGAACTCGTCGGTGCCGACCTTGATCACCGCCTTCTGGTTGTTGAGGGTGGAAATCCGCGGACTGGAAAGCACCCGCACATCGCCCTGGGTTTCCAGCAGCTGCAGCACGCCGCTGAAGTCGCCGACGCTGACCGCAGCGCTGAACACGCCACCGACATTGTTGACGCCGTCGAGTGTGTCGCCCTGCACACCCAAGGCGAAATCGGCGTTGCCCATGGAGCCCAGCTGTGCCCAGTTGATCCCGGACTGGAAGCCGTCGGACAGCCTCACTTCGAGAATCTTGGTCTCCAGAATCACCTGCCGCTGCAGGTTGCGCTGCGCCTGTTGCAGAAAGCGCTCGACGCTCTGCTGGTCGGCACTGGACGCACGAACCACCAGCAGGCCGGCCTGCGGGTTGACCACCACGCTGTTGCCCGCCTCGCTGCCGATCATCATCGCCACGACTTCGCGCACCTCACTCCAGAAGTCGACGGTGCTGCTGGTCAGCAACTGGCTGGCATTGACGGTGCTGGAGGTCGAGTTGGTCGTGGTGCCGCTTGCGCCGGTATCAATGTTGTCGCTGGTGGTGACCTGGCCGGAGCTGACCCGGGTATCGGTCATGCCCTGACGCTGCAGGTTGAGGTAGTTCAGGTCATAGGTGCGGGTGACCGCGGTATTGGCCTGGATCTGGTAGCCATAGCTGGTGCGGCGATAGTCGTAGCCATAGCTGTCGCGCACCGCCGCGAGCACTTCTTCCAGCGTCACGTTGCGCAGGCTGAAGGTGATGTTGCCAGTCACCGCCGGGTGCACCAGCAGGTTCTGTCCGGCGCTGTCCATCAGGCTGAGGAAGAATTCGCGGGCCGGCATGTCGTTGGCGACCACATCGAAGCGCGGGCCACTGACCGCCGAACTGCCGTCGACACTCAGCGGCGGAATCAGCGCAGCCTGTACCGACGGCGGCGGCAGCGCCTTGGCCTGGGTCTGCTGCAGGCTTTCCTCGAACAGACGGTTGCTCTGCTCGTAGAGGCGCTTGTCACCGTCCTCGAATGTCTGGCAAGCGGCCAGCAGGCAGAACAGGCTCAGCAAGCCGAGACGTGGCAAAAGGATCGGCATCATGGTCGGGTTTGGCTCGGAGTGATGATCGGGGCAACCAGATGCAGCGTTTGCTGCTGGCCATCGCGCTCGATCAGGACAGAATTCGTGTTGATGGCCAGGACTCGGGCATCGGCCAGGGTGTCGCCGACACGCAGCGATTGGCCGTTGAGCACCGCCCTGGCGCTCTGTGCACCACGGAAAATGGCTTGCAGGTGCAGCGTCGCCGATGCCTGACGCTCCACTGCCGCGGTCACGAACGCCGCGGGCGGGCGGGTGGGATCGAGCGCGTAGGCCGAAGCGGGCAGCAAAAGGAGCAAGCAGAACGCACGAGAAAAATCAGACACCAACCCACCCCGCTTCGCGACTCAAGGTATGCAGCTCCAGCGTGATCCGCGCCTGGTCCGGCCCGGCCTCATCGATGTGATAGTCCAGGCTGTCCCAATGCAGACGCCAACCACTGTTCTGCACCGCCTGCAGGTAATCGAGCAGGTCGAAGTAGCCACCTTGCAGGGTCAGACGCAAACCGTGGCGATAGAAGCTGACCGCCGCTGGCGGCGCATCCTTCGCTGCATCCGTGGCACTGGCGGGCGACTCCAGCGGCGCGCTGAAACTCTGCAGCGCGACCATCTGCAGTTGAGGCTGCCGGCGCAGCAGGTCCTGCAACAGCGCTTTCATACGCGCAGGCGAAACCAGTGAGCGAGTCTCCTCGTCGATGTTGCGCAGAATCTGTTCGCGATTGGTGCGCGCCACATCGAGGGCATCGCGATAGGGACGATTGGGGTCGGCTGCGAGCTTGGCCTGGAGTTCGAGCAACGCATTGTTCGCCTCCAGCTGACGGGCTTCGGCGAGACGCAGCTGGCTGTCCTGATGGGCGATGCGCCCGGCGAGCGGCTCAGCCACCAGCAACAGATAAAGCATGCCCAGCAGGGACGCGCCGACCAGCACGCTCAACCACTGTTCGCGCGGAGCCAGCGTCTGCCAGCGCTGTCGCAGGCTATGCATGGCGTTATTCATCGTCGCCCTCCTCAGCCGCACGAGATGCCAGGCGGAACGCCAGCATGCCGCTGTCGTCGCGCTGCAGATCGAAGCTGCCGAACTCGCGCCCCTGCAACGTCTCGCTGCGCCCGAGGCTTTCCAGATAAAGCGGAAGCAGTTCCTGATCCTGACTCAACCCACGCAACAGCATGTCGCTACCGCCCGCCTGCAGACGGATGCGGGTCAGCCAGAGCCCGTGCGGCGGGTGCCGATCGGCCAGGGCCGTGAGTACCGGCGCGAAGCCGCCACGCAGCTGGCCATCGAGCGTTCGCAGATGCGTTGCGAGGCGCTGCAGCTGGCGGTTTTCCGCTTCCCGCTCCGCCAGTTGCACTGGCAGCCGGGTATCCAGCGTCGGTTCCCGATAGTTAGCCTTGAAAGCGGCCAACTGCGCCTCCGCAGAGACTGCCTGCGCCTCGGCCAATTGGCGGTCCGAGGCGCGCTGCTTGAGATTCCAGCCCTGCCAGGCAGCGTGCGAAGCCAGGGCAAGCGCCAGCGCACATGCGCCAAGCAGCAGTTGCCGCGGGCGCGGACCACCCTGCTGACGACGTTCGCGCTGATAGAGATTGACGTTCTGCATCATGCCGCTTCCTGACGCAGGGCGGCACCGACGGCGCCAATGCAGAACGCCTGCTGCGCCTCGGTCAGCTCGACACCAGGCTGGCCGGGGAACAGTTCACGCAGGTCGAGGCGTTGCAGGTTCACCGCCAATCCGCTGGCCAGCCCCTGATATGTGCGTTCGCCATCCTGCTTCATAGGCAGCAACATCAAGCGATTGATATAGCCCTTGCCGAGCTGGCTCTCGAAGTAGTCGAGCGAACGCTGGATTTCCAGTGTCGTACTGCTCAGATCCTGAGCGGCGCGCGCCAGCCCTTGCTCGATACGCCGAGCCATGTAGAGATCGGCGCCGTTCTGAATGCAGATCAGGCCTTCGCTGGTGCGCAGGCGCAGCAGTGCGAGATTCATGCCTTCGGCACCGGCGAGCGAGCCCAGGTTGCGAAACGCCATCTCGGTGATGTCGATGCTCGCCATGTACAGGCCGGCCTGGCGGACGAGCTGGGCGTAGTGCTGCATCCGGGCTTTCTCGAGAACGGCGCAATAGACCATGCGCGTGCGTCCGCGATAGGCGTCCTCGGGCAGCGCGAAGCAGTCGATCACCACATCGTCCAGCGGCTGGCTGATCATGTCCTTGATGCGCCAGCGCATGGCGTCACGCAGCTCCTGCGGCGGCACTTCAGGCGATTCGAGAAGGAACATCTGGTATTCGGAAGGATGCAGCAGCACGTTCGTCGGCAAGCCCTGCAAGGCACGTTCGCTCACGGCCTTCTCCAGCAGCGCTGCCTGCACTTCGGCGCTACCTTCCAAGTGTTCGCAGTACGGCAGCATCGGCCGTGCACCGGGCACCCGAACGACCTGCGCCAATGCAATGCCTTGCGGACCAGCCTCGATGCCAAGCATGCCGGCTGGTTTTGATTTCTTGGTTTTGGAAAACAGACCCACCAATGGCTCCCCCGCCAAGACGTCGGTGCTCAACTGCCAACAAGCAGAGAATCGATACTGAGGGCGTCAATAGATAGCACATTGCCATCCTGCGTGACTCTAACAATATCCGATGGACGCGTCCAAATATTGTCGTAAATCAATCGCGCAACAAAAAACCGTCAACCTAAGGACGTCAAAGATCGCGCGCATTCTGGGTCAATTAATTATCTGGCGCTATATCGGCCTAAGGCCTTTCGTCGCTCGAATTCATCACAAACTTCGTATCTGACGAACGGTGCCAGCGGAGGGCTTATGCGACGGTCACACAAAGGAACTGAAGCTCTAGAACAGGGTGAGCTGCTCGAAACCACCACGCAGATCGACCAAGCGTACGCCGACACCGATCAAGCGAACCGGCCGGGCACCACGGGAAAAGGCGATGGCGAGCAGATCAGCGTAGTCATCGAGTTCGAGTCCGGCGCCGGCCTGCTCCATCGTGGTCTGGGTGAAGTCATGGAATTTGAGCTTTACGAAAGGCTTGCCGGGCCGATAGCCGCTGTCCAGGCGTGCCATGCGCGCAGCCAGCTGCTGCAGCAGCTCCGGCAAACGCTCAAGGCACGCCGCCAGATCCGGCAGATCGCGGTCGTAGGTCTGCTCTACGCTCACCGACTGGCGCCGACTTTCCACCTGTACCGGGCGCTCATCGATGCCCCGCGCCAGCCCCCAGAGCCGCTCACCGAAGGCGCCGAACTCGCGAACCAGGTCCAATCTGCGCCACTCGCGCAAGTCGCTACAGGTGCGGATGCCGAGCCGGCCCAGCTTCTCGGCGGTGACCCGACCGACGCCATGCAGCCGCTTGACCTCCAGCATCTGCACGAACTCGTCGACCTGTGCCGGGGTGATAACGAACAAGCCGTCGGGCTTGTTCCATTCGCTGGCGATCTTGGCGAGAAACTTGTTCGGCGCTACGCCCGCCGACACCGTAATGCGCAGCTGCTGCCAGACCCGACGGCGGATGTCCTCGGCGATACGCGTGGCGCTGCCGGAAAAATGCTCGCAGGCAGTAACATCTAGATAGGCCTCGTCCAGCGACAGCGGTTCGATCTGCTCGGTATAGGTGCGAAAGATGTTATGGATCTCACGCGACGCTTCCCGATACACGTCCATCCGAGGGCGCAGGATCAGCAAGTCAGGACACAATTTCAGCGCATGCCCGGAAGCCATGGCCGAGCGAATACCGTATGCACGTGCCTCGTAATTGCACGTGGCGATGACCCCGCGCCGGTCCGCAGCGCCGCCAACCGCGATTGGCCGCCGAGCCAGGCCGGGGTCGTCGCGCATCTCGATCGCGGCGTAAAAGCAGTCGCAATCGATGTGGATGATCTTGCGGAGAATGGACTGACTCACGGAAAACGGAGCACCAGGCAGGAGTGAACGAATCTTCAGCGCAGCAGGTCGGTTATTGAGATGGTAAGTCCTTTATTACCCGATAGCCGGAGGTTCAGATGAAAATCTTGTACGCAGGCATCATCGCACTGGGCAGCTTGTTTTCCGCAGTCGCACTGGCCGACCAGGACATGATGAACACTCAGTCGCAAGGCACCAACATTCAGCAGGAAAAGAAGGGCGAGGGTATGGTTCGCGAAAACGAAGACGGCGGCGCCGACCCGAAGATGAAAGAGGAAATCCAGGAAGACTGGCGCGAGGATGCCGAGAAGCGCCGCGAGAGCGATGTCATGAAGCCCGAGCAGCGCGGCTGAGCAACCAGCCTCGTCAAAGCTCCAGCGGGTACGGTTGCACCAGCGCTTTGCCGTAGCCGTCGATGAACTCCAGCGGCATACGCTTGGGTTTCCCGCTGGAGAGTTCGATACAGACGAAAGTCGTCTGTGCACGCAACAGCGTTGCACCATCGGCTGGCCTGATCAGCTGGAAATTGCGCTTCATTTTCAAACGCTGATCGGATTCCGAAATCCAGGTTCCCAACTGCAGCAGGTCACCGTCATAAGCCGCGGCCAGATAGTCGATCTCATGCCGGAGCACCGCCATGGCCCGATCCAAGCGGCGATAGTCGTCGATGCCCAACCCCAGACTCTGCGAATGCTGCCAGGCACACCGCTCCAGCCAGGTCACATACGCAGCATTGTTGGCATGGCCCAACTCGTCGATATGCTCGGACTGCACCTGCAGGTCGATGGTGAACGCGTCCGCCTGATCCCAGCTCATTCGTTGCAAGCCTCGTTGGCCGTTTGCGATGACCTATGAAACCGTAGTCGCCGCGATGAGTCACGCCCGTTGCTGCGAGTAATGGCAAGACATTCAGCGCAGCGCGGCTCAGCCGTCTTTTCGGCCGCGCAAAACAAAAAGGGCCATCTCATGAAAGATGACCCCTTGAAGCCCAAAACGGGCAATAAAATGGCGTCCCCTAGGGGACTCGAACCCCTGTTACCGCCGTGAAAGGGCGGTGTCCTAGGCCACTAGACGAAGGGGACGAAACCTTCGTGAACCTGCCGAACAATCTATCGGCAAGCCGTGATTGGTGGAGCTAGACGGGATCGAACCGTCGACCTCTTGCATGCCATGCAAGCGCTCTCCCAGCTGAGCTATAGCCCCGGATTTATCGTCTCTCGACGCGCGATGCGAACATCGCTGAAAATGGCGTCCCCTAGGGGACTCGAACCCCTGTTACCGCCGTGAAAGGGCGGTGTCCTAGGCCACTAGACGAAGGGGACGCAAACCCTTCAAGCGCAACCCGTATTGCTTATTCGGCAAATACAAGCTGGTGGCAAATTCTGCTCTTCGAGATTGGTGGAGCTAGACGGGATCGAACCGTCGACCTCTTGCATGCCATGCAAGCGCTCTCCCAGCTGAGCTATAGCCCCATCTCGAGGACGGGGCGCATATTAGGGGCGCCCCCAGGTAGTGTCAACAACAATTTCCAACGGGCCGAAGATTTTTTGGCATTAGGAACAACTACTTACCACCGACGAATGGTAACGGCTGCACCTCCGGGCAATGCAGGTCGCGAGCACTGCCCCCGCTCGGCACTCAGACAATCGTCGCTGCGAGCTTCTCCCACTCCTTGGCTTCCTTCTTCGACGCACCGCCGAGCAACTCGAGTGCGTTGCGCAGGCGGAAGCGCGTCAGATCCGGGCCGAGAATCTCCATGGCGTCGAGTACCGATACCGAACTGGCCTGCCCGGTGATGGCGGCGAACATCAGCGGCATTACATCGCGCAGCTTGAAGCCAAGATGTTCCGCTACCTGGGTGATGCACGCGGTGATGCGCTCCTTTTCCCACTGGCGCAGTGCTTCCAGCTTCCACAGAATCAGCTGCATGACCTGGCGCACCTGCGTCGCATCGAGCTTCTTGTGGGCGAACAATGCGGGCTCCAGCGGCAATGCGCCGGAGAAGAAGAAGCCAGCCAATGGCGCGATCTGGCTGAAGGTTTCGACGCGCTGCTGCACGTGCGGTGCGATCTGCATCATGTACTGCGGATTGAATGCCCACTTCTGCACTTCGGCAGCGAATTGCTCGACCGGCAGCTCGCGCAGCCACTGGCCGTTCAGCCAGGAGAGCTTCTCCAGATCGAAGATCGGCCCACCGAGCGATACACGATTGATGTCGAAGTGCTCGATCATCTCGTTCAGCGTGAATTTCTCGCGCTCGTCAGGCATCGACCAACCCATGCGCCCGAGATAGTTGAGCATCGCCTGCGGCAGGAAGCCCATGCGCTCGTAGAAGGTCACCGAGGTCGGATTCTTGCGCTTGGACAGCTTGCTCTTGTCCGGATTGCGCAGCAGCGGCATGTAGCACAGCTGCGGCTGCTCCCAGCCGAAGTACTCATACAGCTTGATCAGCTTGGGCGCCGACGGCAGCCACTCTTCGCCACGCAGCACATGGGTGATGCCCATCAGGTGATCGTCGACCACATTGGCGAGGAAGTAGGTCGGCAGGCCGTCGGCCTTCATCAGCACCTGCATGTCCATGCGGTCCCAGCCGATCTCGACGGTGCCGCGCAGCATGTCCTGCACCTGACACACACCTTCGCTCGGCACCTTCATGCGGATCACATGGGATTCACCAGCGGCGATGCGACGCTGAGCTTCGGCCGGATCGAGGTGCATGCAATGGCCGTCATAACGCGGTGTTTCCTTGTTCGCCATCTGCTCGGCACGCACCTGATCCAGGCGCTCGCTGCTGCAGAAGCACGGGAACGCATGCCCCTTGGCGACCAGCTCGTCCGAGTACTTCTTGTAGATTTCGCCGCGTTCGCTCTGCCGGTACGGGCCATGCGGACCGCCAACGTCGGGCCCCTCGTCCCACTCGATGCCCAGCCAGCGCAGTGCGTCGTAGATCTGCTGTTCGGATTCGCGGGTCGAGCGCAGCTGATCGGTGTCCTCGATGCGCAGGATGAATTGGCCACCGTGATGGCGGGCGAAGCAAAGATTGAACAGCGCGATGTAGGCGGTACCGACATGGGGGTCGCCGGTCGGGGACGGCGCGATACGGGTGCGGACGGTGGTCATGTTGGTCTCGAATCCAGGCCACGGAAGAACACGGCGACCGGCGGCTGGGCAGGTCGCACGCGGAAAGGCGCGATGTTAGCAGGCGGACCTCTTCCGGCTCCACCAGGTGGGCATCCGCGACTGGCTGCGGCTGCGTCCGCAGCGGAAGAAGCGCGTCCCGACGTTTCCTGAATGCAAAGGAATTTCCACGACTGTAACAGTTTATTTCTAAGACCTAACGCTGCTAGATTGCCCGGCTGTCCTCCATGGCAACGAGCTTCGACATGCCCGCCACGCTGAAACGCCGACTCTTCATCTTCTTGACTCTTGTGCTGCTGGCCGCAGCCGCCCTGTTCGCTCACTGGTTCTTGATCGGCCGCCATTACGAGCACACCGACAATGCCTACGTGCAGGGTGAGATCACCCGTGTCTCCAGCCAGTTGGCCGCGCGCATCGAGCGGGTGCACGTCGAGGACAACCAGCATGTCGAGCGCGGCGACCTGCTGGTGACGCTCGAAGCCGGGGATTTCCGCCTTGCGCTCGAACAGGCCCGCGCCAACCTGGCGATCCACGAGGCCGAGCTCGCCCAGATGCGCAGCCGCCTGACCCAGCAGAACAGCCTGATCGCCGCCAGCCAGGCCGCCCTGGACGCGGCACAGGCGAACCTGGAGCGCAGCCAGCTCGACCTGTCGCGCGTCGAGGCGCTGCGCAAACCCGGCTTCGTCTCGGAAGAGCGCGTGACGACGCTGTCGGCCGATGCCCGCGTGGCCCGCTCGCAGCGGCAGAAAGCCGGGGCGGACCTGAACGCCCAGCACCAGCAGGTCGACACGCTCGAGGCGGAGGTGCAACGCCTGCAGGCACTGATCGGCAGCGCCCGCGCGCAGATCGAGCAGGCCGAGTTGAACCTCCAGCGCACCGAGATCCACTCGCCCATCGGCGGCGTCGTCGGCCAGCGCTCCGCGCGTACCGGGCAATATGTGGCGGTCGGCGCCTACCTGATGTCGGTGGTGCCGGACGAGGACATCTGGGTCCAGGCCAACTTCAAGGAAACCCAGATCGGCCGCATGCGCGAAGGCCAGGTCGCCGAGCTGACCTTCGACAGCTTTCCCGATACGCCCATCGAGGGCCGCGTGGCGAGCCTCTTCCCGGCTTCCGGCGCGCAGTTCAGCCTGCTGCCGCCGGACAATGCCACCGGCAACTTCACCAAGGTGGTCCAACGCATTCCGGTCAAGCTGACCTTCGCCCGTGACAACCCGCTCGAGGGCCGCATCCGCCCCGGCATGTCGGTGGAAGTGAAGGTCGACCTTCGTGGCCGCTGATGCGCTGACCCGCCCGGTCGGCGAACCCAGCCGGCGCGACTGGATCGCCGTGATGAGCGCCATGCTCGGCGCCTTCATGGCGGTGCTGGATATCCAGATCACCAACTCATCGCTCAAGGACATCCAGGGCGCGCTCTCGGCCACGCTGGAGGAAGGCTCGTGGATTTCCACCTCCTACCTGGTGGCGGAAATCATCATGATTCCGCTGACCGCCTGGCTGGTGCAGTTGCTCTCGGCGCGCCGATTGGCGGTCTGGGTGTCGATCGGTTTTCTGATCTCTTCCCTGCTCTGCTCCTTCGCCTGGAACCTTGAAAGCATGATCGTCTTCCGGGCGCTGCAGGGCTTCACCGGCGGTGCGCTGATCCCCCTGGCTTTCACGCTGACGCTGATCAAGCTGCCGGAGCACCACCGCGCCAAGGGCATGGCGCTGTTCGCCATCACCGCGACCTTCGCCCCGTCGATCGGCCCGACGCTCGGCGGCTGGCTCACCGAGAACTGGGGCTGGGAGTACATCTTCTACATCAACGTGCCGCCGGGCCTGGTGATGATCGCCGGCCTGCTCTACGGCCTGGAGAAGAAGCCGCCGCACTGGGAGCTGCTGAAGAGTACCGACTACGCCGGTATCGTCACGCTGGCCGCCGGCCTCGGCTGCCTGCAGGTGTTTCTCGAAGAAGGCCATCGCAAGGACTGGCTCGAATCGAGCCTGATCGTCGAGCTGGGCGCCATCGCCCTGCTGAGCCTGATCCTGTTCGTGATCCTGCAGCTGTCGCGGCCCAACCCGCTGATCAACCTGGGCATCCTGCGCGAGCGCAACTTCGGCCTGACCAGCATCGCCAGTCTCGGCATGGGCCTCGGGCTCTACGGTTCGATCTACCTGCTGCCGCTGTACCTGGCGCAGATCCAGCAGTACAACGCCCTGCAGATCGGCCAGGTGATCATGTGGATGGGCATTCCGCAGCTGTTCCTGATTCCGCTGGTGCCCAAGCTGATGAAGATCATTCCGCCGAAATGGCTATGCGCCGCGGGCTTCGCCCTGTTCGGCCTGTCCAGCTTCGCCTCGGGGGCGCTCAACCCAGACTTTGCCGGTGACCAGTTCCATCCCATTCAGATCATCCGCGCGATCGGTCAGCCGCTGATCATGGTGACCATCTCGTTGATCGCCACCGCCTACGTGCAGCCACAGGACGCCGGTTCCGCCTCCAGTTTGTTCAACATCCTGCGCAACCTGGGCGGCGCCATCGGCATCGCCCTGCTCGCCACCCTGCTGGACAGCCGCACCAAGGTCTATTTCGACTACCTGCGCGAAGCGCTGGTGCCGACCAACCCAGCGGTAGCCGAGCGCTTGAGCACCCTGGCCGCGCAACTGGGCAGCGAGCAGGCGGCGCTGGGCCGACTCAGCGAGATCACCCACCAGCAGGCGATGATCATGGCCTACAACGACGCCTTCCACTTCGTCGGCATCGCCCTGGCCATCAGCATGGTCGCGGTGATGCTGACGCGCGCACTGCCGCAGGACATGCAGGCCGGCGCGGGCGGCCACTGAGCTGCCGTCAGACCTGCAGCAGCCGCTCGCGCAGCTTGTGGATTTCGTCGCGCGCCTCGGCGGCCGCCTCGAACTCCAGATCGCGCGCCAGGCTCAGCATTTTCTCTTCCAGCTGACGAATCCGCTTGGTGATCTCGCTCGGCGAACGCAGCTCGTTCTCGTAGCGCGCACTCTCCTCCGCCGCCTTGGCCTCACCGCGCCGCTTCTTGCTGCGCGAGCCGGGGACCGTGGCGCCTTCGAGAATGTCCTGCACATCCTTCGTGACGCCCTTCGGCACGATGCCATGAGCCTCGTTGAAAGCGATTTGCTTGGCACGACGACGCTCGGTCTCGTCGATGGCGCGCTGCATGGAGCCGGTGACGTTGTCCGCGTAGAGAATCGCCCGGCCATTGAGGTTGCGCGCGGCGCGGCCGATGGTCTGGATCAGCGAGCGCTCGGAGCGCAGGAAGCCTTCCTTGTCCGCATCGAGAATCGCCACCAGCGACACCTCGGGCATATCCAGGCCTTCGCGCAGCAGGTTGATGCCCACCAGCACGTCGAAAGTGCCCAACCGCAGGTCGCGGATGATCTCGACCCGCTCCACCGTGTCGATGTCCGAGTGCAGGTAGCGCACCCGCACGTCGTGATCGCCAAGGTAGTCGGTAAGGTCTTCGGCCATGCGCTTGGTCAGCGTGGTGACCAGCACCCGCTCCTCCTTGGCCACGCACTTGCGGATCTCCGACAGTAGATCGTCGACCTGCGTCAGCGCCGGACGCACCTCGATCTGCGGATCGACCAGCCCCGTCGGACGCACAACCTGCTCGACCACGCGGCCTGCATGTTCGGCCTCGTAAGGGCCGGGTGTCGCGGAGACAAAGATGGTCTGTGGGCAGATCGCCTCCCACTCGTCGAAGCGCATCGGCCGGTTGTCCAGCGCCGATGGCAGGCGAAAGCCGTATTCCACCAGGGTTTCCTTGCGCGAGCGGTCGCCCTTGTACATCGCGCCGACCTGCGGCACCGAGACATGGGATTCGTCGATCACCAGCAGCGCATCGGCCGGCAGGTAGTCGAACAGCGTCGGCGGCGGCTCGCCAGCATCACGCCCGGACAGATAGCGCGAGTAATTTTCGATGCCGTTGCAGTAACCCAGCTCCATGATCATTTCCAGATCGAAACGCGTGCGCTGCTCCAGACGCTGCGCCTCCACCAGCTTGTTCTGGCCGCGCAGATAGTCGAGGCGCTCACGCAGCTCGTCCTTGATCTTCTCGATGGCATCGAGCAGCGTCTCGCGCGGCGTCACGTAGTGGCTCTTGGGGTAGAAGGTGAAGCGCGGCAGCTTGCGGATCACTTCGCCGGTGAGCGGATCGAAGGCCGACAGGCTCTCCACCTCGTCGTCGAACAGCTCGATGCGCACCGCTTCGAGGTCCGATTCGGCCGGGAACACGTCGATCACGTCGCCGCGCACACGGAAGGTCGCGCGAGCGAAATCCATGTCGTTGCGGGTGTACTGCAGGCCGGTCAGCCGGCGCAGCAGCTCGCGCTGATCGAGGCGGTCGCCGCGATCGACGTGCAGCACCATCTTCAGATACGACTGCGGATCACCCAGACCGTAGATGCACGACACCGTGGTGACGATGATCGCATCCGGCCGCTCCAGCAGCGCCTTGGTCGCCGACAGGCGCATCTGCTCAATATGGTCGTTGATCGAGGCGTCCTTCTCTATGAAGGTGTCGGACGATGGCACATAGGCTTCCGGCTGGTAATAGTCATAGTAGGAAACGAAATACTCCACCGCGTTGTTCGGAAAGAACGCTTTGAACTCGCCATAGAGCTGCGCAGCGAGCGTCTTGTTCGGCGCCAGCACCAGCGTGGGTCGCTGCACGTGGGCGATGACGTTGGCAATGCTGAAGGTCTTGCCCGAGCCGGTGACGCCCAGCAGCGTCTGGTGCGACAACCCCGCCTCGATGCCTTCGATCATCTGCCGAATGGCCTCCGGCTGATCGCCGGCCGGCTTGAAACGGGTGACCAGTTCGAACTTGGACATTTCGCCTCTCTAGGTAACGTGTGCGAGCTTGGCAGCCGGACTTTCGACAGCCATCCAGCGGCTTGGCGCGACGGCGAGCGAATCCTGAAATCCGCTGCCAGCGATGGCGCGCAAAGCTGAGAAACCGCCCATCTTTTCAGTACGCAGAATGCACCGAAAGTGATCAGAAAACCTCTGTAGCATATCGCAGGCAACAGGCATGACCGCTATACTACCGCCCCGTTTGCGCATCACCCTGCGCGCCGACGCGAGGGTGGTGAATCTAGTCACTCTTCTCTTTCGAGCCCCCTCACCATGAGTTTGTTCTCTGCTGTCGAAATGGCGCCGCGCGATCCTATCCTCGGCCTCAATGAAGCCTTCAACGCCGACACGCGGCCGAACAAGGTCAATCTCGGTGTCGGTGTCTACTACAACGAAGAAGGCCGCATTCCGTTGCTGCGCGCCGTGGTCGAAGCCGAGCAGGCCCGTATCGCTGCCCACGCGCCCCGCGGCTACCTGCCGATCGAAGGCATCGCCGCCTACGACGCTGCCGTACAGAAACTACTGTTCGGCGAGAATTCTCCGCTGATCGCCGAAGGCCGGGTGGTGACTACCCAGGCGCTCGGCGGAACCGGCGCACTCAAGGTCGGCGCAGACTTCCTCAAACGCCTGCTACCGGACGCCGTGGTTGCCATCAGCAACCCGAGCTGGGAAAACCATCGCGCGCTGTTCGAGTCGGCCGGCTTTCCGGTGCAGAACTACAGCTACTACGACGCCAGCAATCACGGCATCGACCGCGCCGGTCTGCTGCAGGACCTGAAGAACCTGCCGCCGCGCTCCATCGTCGTGCTGCACGCCTGCTGCCACAACCCGACTGGCGTCGATCTGAACCTGGATGACTGGAAGCAGATTCTCGACGTGCTGCGCGCCCAGGATCACGTGCCGTTCATCGACATCGCCTACCAGGGCTTCGGCGACAGCATCGAAGAGGACGCTGCCGCCGTGCGCCTGTTCGCCGAGTCGGGCATGACCTTCTTCGTTTCCAGCTCGTTCTCCAAGTCCTTCTCGCTGTACGGCGAACGCGTCGGCGCACTGTCGATGGTGACTCAGAGTCGCGAGGAGTCGGCACGCGTACTGTCGCAGGTCAAGCGCGTGATCCGCACCAACTATTCCAACCCGCCGACCCATGGCGCCATCATCGTCTCCGCTGTACTCAACAGTCCGGAACTGCGCGCGATGTGGGAAGCCGAGCTGGGCGAGATGCGCAGTCGCATCCGCGAGCTGCGTCTGAGCATGGTCGAGCAACTGGCGGCCAAAGGCGCGAAGACGGACTTCAGTTTCGTTGCAGCGCAGCGCGGCATGTTCTCCTACTCCGGCCTTACGGCCGAGCAGGTCGAGCGACTGCGGGTCGAGTTCGGCGTCTACGCTATCAGCACCGGCCGAATCTGCGCCGCCGCACTGAACCGCAACAATATCGGTCACGTCACTGACGCCATCGTTCAGGTGCTCTGACTCGATCCGCCCGGGGCCTTCTCAGACTCCGGGCGCGGCGTCGTTCCTTGCGTTGCAAAGGGTTGACTTCTCTTTTGCAAACAGTAGGATACGCACCGTTGTTCCGCGATAGCTCAGTCGGTAGAGCAAATGACTGTTAATCATTGGGTCCCTGGTTCGAGTCCAGGTCGCGGAGCCAAATTTCTAAGCCTCGGTTGATACCGGGGCTTTTTTATTGTCGCCGGACTCTCACCAGGGACCATGTCCCAGGTTATTCGCTTCGCTCACCCCTCCGGGGCCGCGCTGAAGCGCGTTCTGCTGGCGCAGTCGAGTCCAGGTTGCCGAATCCTACTCGGTCAGCGGTTCACCCAGACGCTGACGCCACCAGCCTTGCGCAATCAATGAGCAGCCCCAGCCCAGCAGCACACCCAGAACATTGGCCAGCATGTCCCAGCGCGAAGCGGTCCGATAAGGCAGCAAGCCCTGACCGATCTCGATCGACAGCGCTGCAATAACTGTCAGGCTCAGTCCCCACAGGAATGGCACCCGCGGGAACGCCAGGCGAAGGGTAAACGCCAGCGCGGCGAAACCCAGCAGATGATGCAGCTTGTCTTGCTGATCGAACAGCTGCGGTACCGGCTCTGGCTTCAAGCCGTTGAACAAGACAATCGCCAACACGATCAGGAAAGGCAACACTCGCATATAGGGCATCAGGTGGCGTCTCTCACATCAAGGGATCAAGCAGAACAGAGGGAAGCGCCCTCACCGCGACCTCTGACCCGGAAAGAACCATAAAGATCAACGCGTCAGCCGAGCGGCATTTTTCAGCGAAGTGACACAAACAAAAATGCCCGCATCCTTGGATGCGGGCATCAGGCAGAGCCTACGCGGTCAGACCGGGCTCAGGCCTCGGCCTTGCCGACAGCGGACTTGATCAGGGTCTGCAGTTCACCCTTCTCGAACATCTCGAGGATGATGTCGCTGCCTCCGACCAGCTCACCGTTCACCCACAGCTGCGGGAAGGTCGGCCAGTTGGCATAGGTCGGCAGGTTGGCGCGAATTTCCGGGTTCTGCAGGATGTCGACGTAAGCGAACTTCTCGCCACAGCCCATTACCGCCTGGGTCGCACGAGCGGAAAAGCCGCACTGCGGGGCGTTGGGCGAACCCTTCATGTAAAGCAGCACCGGGTTGTTGGCGATCTGTTCTTTGATGGTTTCGATGATATCCATGGAGTACCTCGGCTAGACACGGTTGCCGCGCATTGTAACGGAAAACACGCGGGAAAGCCGAGCGGAGGACTCGGCTTTGTTGTGGTGCAAAGGCCGTCAATACAGCGGCTCAGCCCACCGGAGGCCACGGGCTGCGGATTTGCGCCTGTGCTCGCTTTCTGGATAAGATCGCGCCTTTCCCGTTTCGTCGCTCCCCGTGCGACCCCCAGTCGTCGGTCCCCTTTTTCTGTCGAAAAGCACTGGATCGCGCTGCGGCAATAAAGGTAGTTGATATGAGCGCAAGGCATTTTCTCTCACTGATGGACTGCACGCCCCAGGAGCTGAACAGCCTGGTCCGCCGCGGCATCGAGCTGAAGGATCTGCGCGAGCGCGGCGTCCTGTTCGAACCCCTGAAGAACCGCGTGCTGGGCATGATCTTCGAGAAGGCCTCGACCCGCACCCGACTGTCGTTCGAAGCCGGCATGATCCAGCTCGGCGGCCAGGCGATCTTCCTCTCCCCGCGCGACACCCAGCTCGGGCGCGGCGAGCCGATCAGCGATTCGGCCATCGTCATGTCCCGCATGCTCGATGCGGTGATGATCCGCACCTTTGCCCATTCGACCCTCACCGACTTCGCCGCCAATTCCAGCGTGCCGGTGATCAACGGCCTGTCCGATGACCTGCACCCCTGCCAGCTGATGGCCGACATGCAGACCTTCCATGAGCATCGCGGCAGCATCGCCGGCAAGACGGTGGCCTGGATCGGCGACGGCAACAACATGTGCAATACCTATATAGAAGCTGCCATCCAGTTCGACTTCCAACTCAAGGTCGCCTGCCCGGAAGGTTACGAGCCCGACGCCGAGCTGATGGCGCGCGCCGGTGATCGCGTGCAGGTAATGCGTGATCCGCGCGCAGCGGCTGCAGGCGCGCACTTGATCAGCACCGACGTCTGGGCCTCCATGGGCCAGGAAGACGAAGCCGCCGCGCGCCTGGCGACGTTCCGCCCCTATCAGGTGGACCGCGCCCTGCTCGATTGCGCCGCCGATAACGTGCTGTTCATGCATTGCCTGCCGGCACACCGCGGCGAGGAGATCAGCCATGACCTGCTCGACGATCCACGCTCCGTCGCCTGGGATCAGGCCGAGAACCGCCTGCATGTACAGAAGGCGCTGCTGGAGTTCCTCGTCGAGCCGGCCTATCACCACGCATGAAACACGAGCCGCCGCTGCTGCAACTGCGTGACCTGGCCTGCGGCTACGGCGAGCAGAGCATCGTTCAGCACCTCAATCTGCATCTGAACCGCGGCGACATCGGCTGCCTGCTCGGCCCGTCCGGTTGCGGTAAGACCACCACGCTACGTGCCATCGCCGGCTTCGAGCCGGTGCATCAGGGCGAGATCCACCTGGCGGAGTCGGTCATCTCCCGCTCGGGCTTCACCCTCGCGCCGGAAAAGCGTCGCATCGGCATGGTCTTTCAGGATTACGCGCTGTTCCCCCACCTGACCGTGGCGGAAAACATCGCCTTCGGGATTCGCAAGCAGCCTGACTGCTCGCGAATCGTCTCCGAAATGCTCGAACTGGTGCACCTGTCCGCTCTTGGCAAACGCTATCCGCATGAGCTCTCCGGCGGACAGCAGCAGCGCGTCGCACTGGCCCGCGCCTTGGCGCCCGAGCCTGCACTCTTGCTGCTGGACGAGCCGTTCTCCAACCTCGACGTCGAACTGCGTCGCCGCCTCAGCCACGAGGTGCGCGAGATTCTCAAGACACGCAACACCAGCGCAATTCTGGTCACCCATGACCAGGAAGAAGCCTTCGCCGTCAGCGATCAGGTCGGGGTATTCAAGGACGGCCGACTGGAACAGTGGGACACCCCGTTCAACCTCTATCACGAGCCGCTGACGCCCTTCGTCGCCAGCTTCATCGGCCAGGGCTACTTCATCCGCGGGCAGCTACTGGATCCGGAAACGGTACAGACCGAACTCGGTGTGATTCGCGGCAACCGTGCCTACACCTGGCCCGCCGGCAGCTCGGTCGACGTGCTGCTGCGCCCGGACGACATCGTCTACAAGCCGGACAGCCCGCTGCGGGCGCTGATCGTGGGCAAGACCTTTCTCGGCGCATCGACGCTGTACCGGCTGCAGTTGCCCACCGGCAATCAACTGGTGGCGATCTTCACCAGCCACGCCGATTACCCGACCGGGCAGGAAGTGGGTATCGCCATCGCGGCGGACCATCTGGTGGTTTTCCCGGCCCAGGGTAGCATCGCCGCCCACGAAACCCTGCCGCTGGCGGGCGTGGCTCGCTAGCCTTTCTGCCGACGCAGCCTGAAGAACTCGCTGAGCACCGCTCCGCACTCCTCGGCCAGCACACCACCTTCGACCAGTACCCGGTGATTGAGAAAGTCCTGCTCGAAGAACCGGCCGCGGCTGAGCACCACCCCCGCCTTCGGCTCGGTTGCGCCATAGACGACACGCTGAATACGCGAGTGCACGATCAGCCCGGCGCACATGCTACACGGCTCCAGCGTGACATAGAGCGTCACGCCGGGTAGCCGATAGTTCTGCAGCGCCTGCGCCGCGTCACGCACGGCAACCATTTCCGCATGGGCACTGGGGTCGTGCCGGGAAATCGGGCAGTTGAAGCCGCGTCCAATGATCTGACCGTCCTGCACCAGCACGGCGCCCACCGGCACCTCGCCCAACGCCGCGCCCTGCGCCGCCAGCATCAGGGCCTCGCGCATGAAGTGCTCGTCCCGACTGCGGTCGATGATCAGCGGTTTCCTCACTGCACTGCTCCGCCCTGTCTCATACCACCTCGATCGCCGCCATCAACCCGGTTTCCATATGGTCGATGACATGACAATGGAACATCCAGACACCCGGATTATCGGCAACCAGCGCGATACGGGCCGTCTCGTTCTTGCCCAGCAGGTAGGTATCGGTGAACCACGGATCGATCTTGCGGCGATTGGATGAAATCACCTTGAAGGCCATGCCGTGCAGATGGATCGGATGCTGGTACTGACTGAGATTGCGCAGCTCGAAGATGTAATGGCCATCCTTCTTCAGCGTCGCAATCGGGCGATCGGCACAGGTCTTGTCATTGATATCCCAGGCCTCGCCATTGATCTGCCAGAAGGTATAGGCGCCGCCCTGCGCGGCGTCGGTCGACAGGGTACCGGCCCACTCGAAGTTGAAGCGCAGGGTTTGCGCGCGCTGCAGATCCGGCTCCGCCACGGGGTTGGCCGGCAACGCCGGCGGCCAGTCGCCGGCGACTCCGTCATGCGCCACCGAGCGCAGCGTCGCCAGCCGCAGCGGACCATTGCGCAAGGACAGCTCCGTACCAGCCTCCGGCACCTTCAACGCCAGGTCGATACGCATGCCCGGACCGAGCCAGTACTCCTCGCCCAGCGGCACCGGAGCGACCGGATGACCGTCGAGCGCATAGATGCGCGCCTCGCTGTCCGGCAGGTTCAGCCGATAAGTCAGGGTGTTGTCGAGATTCAGCAGCCGCAGCCGCACGACCTGCCCGGCCGGCAGATCTAGCGTGGGCGCGTGCGTGCCGTTCACCGTCGACAGCACGCCTGGCGTACCGCCACGGGCCGCCTCACGCGGCACGCTGAATTCGGTGAATGCACCCTGCTTGTCGACATGCCAGCTTTTCAGGCTGAGCGTGCGCTCATGCTTGAAACCGCTCGGTTCGCGCTCCTCGACAATTAGCGGACCGACCAGCCCGCGACCCAGCTGCGCGGCACTGCTGGTGTGCGGGTGATACCAGAAGCTGCCGGCATCGTGCAGCTGGAAGCGATAGTCGAAGTACTCGCCGGGCAATACCGGCAATTGCGATACGTAGGGCACACCATCCATTTCCAGCGGCAGACGAATGCCGTGCCAGTGGATGGTGGTGGGCTCCGGCAGGTTGTTGATGAAGCGCACCCGCAGCCAGTCGCCCTGGCGGCCACGCAGCTCCAGGCCAGGCGCCTGCCCACCATAGGCCCAGGCGGGCGTGACGTGACCGGGCACCAGCTCCACGTCCAGCGGCGCGGCGATCAGTTCATAGTCATGGGTGGTGATGTCGGCCGGGCGACCGAGCCAGTAGCGCGCGCCACTGCCGGCAAGGCCAACGACACCAAGACCGGCCAGGCCGGCGAGAATCTGTCTACGGGTAAAGGACATGCATGGGCTCCAGCCAGTCCGAATTCATGGGCCCATCAGGCTCGACGCGCCTCTCTGCGGAGGCTGCGTATAGCATGAGGGCAGCCTGGGCTGCCCTCATTGCTTCAGATCACTCCCACTCTATTATGAGCGGACAAAAAACCCATAAAAATCAGAGACTTTATTTTCCATCAACGCCAAGTACCATGAAGAGCGTCTTACTACGTCAGTCGATAATTTGAACACGTCGCACGGCTGACAGTCGATCTTTCCCTTTGATAGCGCTCCGAATGTTGTTGTCCGCTTCTAGAAAGGTGACCATACGCCATCTCATTTGTAGCGTTTGTTCACTTTGATTGGCGAATCGTTCTCGTCATATTTGCCGACAATGCCGTCAGTTTTAAGTCGCTCAAGCAGTGCGCGATCTGCAGAGGTATTTGGGATTCGCGGCTTATCGTATCCAACCTCCGTCAGCTTCGGATAGTCGTCGCCAAGGGATGGTCTGAAGTAGACCATGTATTTCTGGCTGACTTCGGCCGTGCCGATTTCAAAAACGGCGATTCGGCTAAAAAACGATCAAGTCATCCGCTCTTTCCCGGTTTTTAGCCGGCGCGAGCACCTCGCGGCGGCCATTTCCCGCATTACAGACGCACCTCTCCTGCATTGGTCAGCAAATGTCTGCGCGCCATCCACAGGTTCGACAGTGCGAACAGTGTCACCAGCTGCGCGGTGTTTTTAGCCAGGCCACGGAAGCGTGTCTTCACATAGCCGAACTGGCGCTTGATCACCCGGAACGGATGCTCGACCTTGGCACGCACCTGCGCCTTGGCCTTCTCGATCTTGCGCTTGGCTTTGTACAGCGCGCTGCGCTTACTCACCTTCTTGTACGTGCTGCGGCGGGCCGCGATCTGCCAGATCACCTCTCGGCCGTCATGTTCCGGGCGCTTCTCTACGCCGGTGTAACCCGCGTCAGCCCCAACCATGTTTTCCTTGCCGTGCAGCAGTTTGTCGACCTGGGTAACGTCTGCAATGTTGGCTGCCGTACCCACCACGCTGTGCACCAGGCCGGACTCGTCATCAACGCCGATATGCGCCTTCATGCCGAAGTGGTGAGTCGGCCGCGGGAACTGCCCCCGCAGCCGCTCGCAGAACCGTACGTGACACTCTCGCGTCATACGGCTCCCGTTATCCAACCTTGCTGCCCGGTCACTCGCCAGTGATGAAACAGCCG
>Ga0315336_1000871_pt1 | contig 68997 bp, 59 predicted proteins | sample ASW5metaG_FD_204512 | JGI IMG/M metagenome (GOLD analysis project Ga0315336, IMG submission 204512) | Ammonia-oxidizing marine archaeal communities from Monterey Bay, California, United States - ASW #5 | ecosystem: Environmental > Aquatic > Marine > Intertidal zone | place: USA: California... | reverse complement strand
CATGGCTGCTGGTCTGGCGGGTGGGATGTTGGTGAGGGTGCTGACCCTAAAGAAGTGGGTTGTGGTTGCCACGCTGGTCTGTCTTGGCGCGGGGCTGTTCGCCGTGAGTCGCAGTCCTGATCTCCAGACTCGTGTGACAGATCCAATTACGACCATTCTTCGAACAACCGCGCAGACGCATTTGGGCCACACGTTTACAGCAGGGCATGGATATAAGTTGCTGGACGACTCGTTCTATAGGAGGTACTACACCTCTGGCGGCAACATCCATTTAATGCGTTACCCCGATCTCGTTGAGATGCTGACGCCTGGGGAACTCACGCGATACGTCGTTCGGAGTGCGGTCGCGTTTCTGGTGGTGCCGCTACCTTGGGAAACCGTCTCGTGGAGTGAAATCGTTCTAGTGCCCCAACAGGTCGTGTGGTATCTGATGGTGCCGTTGGCCCTGGTGGGTGTTGTCGCCGGATTTCGGCGAGACGGGTTAGTCACTTTGCTCTTGGTGAGCTGCATTGTGGTTGCGGCTGTGCCCATCAGTCTGAGTAATGGAAACATCGGCACACTGGTACGACATCGAGACACGGTTGTGCCGTTCATTGTCTGGTTGAGTGGCTTGGGTGCGGTTTCTCTGGCGGGATGGCTTGCCTCCCGTCATCGATTGCCTCTTGGTGAGGTGAGTGCTGAGAGGGAAGGTCTGAGTTGAGGATGAAGGCAACGGTTGGAACGGAGAGGGACTTGTGCGCCGTCGTACGGTGGTTGGCTTAACGGCATCGACTGTCATGGGGGTGGTCTTGCTTGTTGCTATGATGCCAGTGGCGACCCGACAGGGGATCAACTACGAAGTTTCGACCCACAATGTACCGCTTCATCAGAAAGTTTTCGATTTTGTCTATCGGTCTAATCACTATCAGTTACTTGCTGATGAGGCTACTCTAGGCACGTCGACTGACCAAGAGCGAGTGCTCGCTGTTTTCGACTGGACACAGCGAAATATTCCTCGGACTCCCAAAGGGTGGACGGTTGTCGACGACCACATCTTGAACATCATCATCCGCGGCCATGGCACGGCAGACCAGCGCGCGGATGTATTCACGACCCTGAGTACGTATGCAGGCGTTCCAGCTTTCTGGGCGAAGGTAAGGCTTCAAAAGTCACAGGACGGCATCATCCTGTCCTTTGCGTTGGTTGATGGCCGCTGGGCGGTGTTCGATGTGGACAACGGAGTCGCGTTCCGTAACGACCGGGGTGATTTGGCGACGCCAGGCGATCTACGCAATCGGCGAGACCTCATACCTTCAAGGTTACATGACCTGAAGGTTGGAGGCACCCCATACCCTCGATTCTTGGAGCATTTGCAGCGTCCGCCAGTAGCGAACCCTCTTCGCGCAGAGTTGCAGATGTTAGGGCAGCGATTACGGTATGAGTTGAGACGCGTGCTAAGTGTAGGGGAGAGCGATGGATTTCAACGGTAAGGTCATTCTAATCACAGGTGGGACAGGGTCATTTGGGCAAAAGTTTCTAGAGACGGTTCTAGAGCGGTATGAACCGCGAAAGGTCATTATCTTTAGTCGTGATGAGTTGAAACAGTCCGAGATGGCCAGGGAATTTGGTGGACCGAACGTCCGCTACTTCATTGGCGATGTGCGCGACCTGGACCGCCTCAAGCGTGCCATGCATGGTGTTGACGTAGTAGTCCACGCGGCGGCCATGAAACAGGTGCCAGCGTGTGAGTACAACCCCTTCGAGGCTGTTAAGACCAATGTGCTAGGTGGGGCGAATGTGATCGAAGCGTCCATTGATGCCGGTGTCAAAAAAGTTCTCGCTATCAGTACGGACAAAGCAGTGAACCCCGTCAACTTGTATGGAGCAACGAAGCTCTGCACCGAGAAACTGTTTGTGCAGGGAAATTCCTACGTTGCCGAGGGTGGCACACGTTTCAGTTGTGCTCGGTATGGCAATGTTGTGGGAAGCCGCGGTAGTGTGATCCCATTGTTTGTTGAGCAACATCAGAGTGGAACCATTACCGTTACTGACGAACGGATGACGCGCTTCTGGATCACCTTGCAGCAGGGCGTGGACTTTGTCATTCAGAGTCTGGGTGTGATGGAGGGCGGTGAGATTTTTGTGCCTAAGATTCCGAGTATGCACATTCTTGATCTTGCCAAGGCCGTCGCACCAGGGAGTCAGATTGAATTTCGAGGTATTCGGCCAGGGGAAAAATTACACGAGGTGCTCGTCTCAGAGGATGAGTCTCACCATACGCTCGAGCACGAGAAATTCTTTGTCATCACACCGCTCCATTCTTGGTGGCGCAGTGGCAATTGGCAAAATGGCCAGCCGGTACCCACCGGGTTTCGATTCAGTAGCGACGCAAATACGCAATGGCTCTCCGTGGATGATTTACGCGCGTTGGTAGATGACATTACGTAAGATTTATGACCTCTAACACTCGACGGGACACACCTCTGGCAATTCACGGTGGCCCTCCTGTCCGTGAGGCGCTGTTGCCGTATGGCCGACAGACGCTGACTGAGGAAGATGTGGCTGCGGCAACGGAGGTGTTGCGCTCGGACTGGCTTACCACGGGTCCGAAGGTTGCTGAATTCGAAGAGGCGATAGCCGACTACGTTGATGCGCGGCACGGGGTGTCATTTAGTTCTGGGACGGCAGCACTCCATGCCGCTGTACTTGCTGCTGGACTCAAGCCTGGTGACGAGGCGATTACAACGCCACTTACATTTTGCGCGACTGCCAATGCGGCGCTTTATGGGGGGGGCACGCCGGTCTTTGCCGATGTTAGGGACGAGACCCTGACGATCGATCCGAAAGAGGTCGAACGCCGTATAACACCGAAAACGAAGGCGCTTTTACCCGTTGACTATGCAGGTCAACCGGCGGACCTTGATGCGCTGTTAGCCCTTGCGGATCGTCATGAGTTGCTCGTTATCGAGGACGCAGCGCATGCGTTGGGCGCTAAGTATCGAAGACGTATGGTGGGGTCCATTAGTCACATGTCTGTGTTCAGTTTCCATGCGGTAAAACATTTGACGACGGGTGAGGGGGGCATGGTCACGACGAACAACAGTGATTTTGCGCAGCGGCTCCGCGAAGTTCGAAACCACGGAATAGATAGCGATGCTCGTACACGCCAAGCCGCTGGACACTGGCACTATGAGATGACGACACTCGGGTTCAATTATCGGCTGACTGATATTGCGTGTGCCTTGGGCCTTGCACAGCTTCCGCGCCTATCTGCTAACTTGGCTAGGCGACGAGCGATCGCCGCGCGCTATGGAAAGGCGCTAGCCACTGTTCCTAGCCTGACGCTGCCGATTGTGGCGGCTGATGTTACCTCTGCTTGGCATTTGTATCCTGTGCGTGTTGATGCCTCAATCGATCGAGCCGAAGTATTTAATGCACTGCGGGCAGAAGGTCTAGGCGTAAATGTGCATTACATACCAGTTCACCTTCACCCGTATTACCGTAGCCGATTCGGCTACAAGGGTGGCGAGTTTCCGATTGCGGAAACCGCGTCCGGTCGGCTCATTAGCCTGCCGATGTTTCATGGGATGACTGACGAAGACGTCGACGATGTGATCTTCGCTGTAGAAAAAGTAATGAACTACTTTTAATCTGGGGATTATGATTGTCGAGAGTTCCGAAGGCCGTTCCATAGTGCCTCGGCAATCCGAAAGTCCTCCTCAGTATCGACGTCTACCGTCTGGAGTTTGCTGGGCAGTTCGATGAGTCTGACAGTGTTCCAGTCCCAGTAGGTACCTTCACGAAACAAATACTCTTTACTGAAGAAGTAGAGCGCATGCGCGAACTCCAAGACGGGCTTCACGGTCTTGGTATTGATGGTGTGGGCAGTAATGTCAAAGTTCAGTGGGTGGCGGTCGAGGGACATTAAATGATTTGTCTTCTGGATGACGCCGAATGCAGGCTGTGAGTTGTTGGCTATGCAATCGTCGAGAAACGACGTAATGGTGTCGAGTTCTAGAAACGGTAGTGAAGCATTAACGCAAAGGAAGTGTGTGAACTCGAGCGGTTGCAGGAACGAGAGGATCTCGACAATGGGTTCGTCGATCGTTGCCGACCGTTCATCGCGTTGCACGAATCGGACACCATGGTTATTACAGAGTGAACGAAACTCTGGTTCATACCCGGCAAAGAACGTGGGTTGGCGGCAGCGCGCGAATTTTGTGAGGAGGATGTCGGTCAAGGTGGTGCCGGCTAGAGGTCGAAGCATCTTATTCGGGCACCGCTGGCTGTCCGTTCGCCCGAAGGAGAAGATGGCGACGTCTGTTGTGGGTGGATTGCTCATACCGGTCATCCTACTCTCTGTGCCTATCAAACTGGTGAATAACAACGCCCAATAATTCTAGAGAATGCTGATCCTAGATCAACAAAGGCTGAAGGGAATGAGAGATTTTCTGAGTTATCTTGATTCAGCCAGAGATGGCCGATGACCGTTGGAGCGGTAGTGCAGGCCCGCTTAGGCTCGACGCGGCTTCCTGGCAAAGCCTTACTCGACATCGCGGGGACTTCGATGGTCGCAAGAGTACTCGACCGAACCCGTCGAGCACAGACCATCGACCGCGTGATCTTAGCGACCACCACCACCTCTCAGGACGATCGGCTCGTGGAATACGTGCGTGGACTACCGGTTGAGGTTTACCGAGGGGATGAGGATGATGTACTGGACCGCTATTACCAAACAGCCGAGCATTACGCGCTGGATGTTGTGGTCAGGATTACATCCGATTGTCCTTTACTTGACCCAAGTCTCATTGACCAAGTTGTCCAGCCTCTTCTCGATTCGTCGTCAACAGTGGATTTTTCGGCGAACACTCTAGTTCGAACTTTTCCTCGTGGTCTCGATGTTGAAGCCGTGACTTCGACTGCGTTGGAACGTGTCTGGCAGACAGCGAGGGCGCCGCACCAGCGGGCGCATGTGTTCCCATACGTCAGTGAGCACCGCGAGGAGTTTTCAACCGTGAGTATCACCGATGAGATTGATCGCTCCTGGATGCGCTGGACTGTGGACTTCGAGGAGGACTTAACCTTTGTTCGCGAGGTCTGCCGCTTTCTTGAGACTCAAGAATTCACGTGGAGAGATGTGCTGACGCTGTTAGAACGGCAGCCTGAGTTGCTGCGGATCAATGAGATGGTGCGTCAGAAATCTGCGCACGACCTTTGATATTGCAATGAATCACTCCAGCGAAGGGACCTAGGTATGACTATTCTTGTCATTGCTGCGCATCCTGATGACGAAGTTCTCGGGTGCGGTGGCACGATTGCTCGTTACGCTAATGAAAACGATGTCCATATTGCTATTCTTGGCGAGGGGGTCAGTTCCAGATACGAGCAACGAACCGACGTGCCCGCGGCGCAGCTCCAGAAGCTCCAGGCGGACGCCAAAGCGGCGGCGGATGTTCTGGGTGCGCGGTCGGTGTCGTTTTGCGGACTGCCGGATAACCGATTTGATGAAGTTGGGTTACTAAACCTCATCAAACCGGTTGAGAAGTGGGTGGAAACGTTTAGGCCCGATACCATCTATACACACCATCCCGGTGATTTGAATATCGATCACAGTATGACGTTTCGAGCTGTGCTTACAGCTACCCGTCCAGATGCTTCTAGGGTGAGTGTGCCTAATCTCTATACCTTCGAGGTACCGTCGTCGACCGATTGGGCCTTCCAGCGGGTGTCGCCGGTGTTTCGGCCTAACGTATTCGTGGACATTAAGAATTCCCTCGACTGTAAGATCACCGCCATGCAGTGCTACGAAAGTGAGCGACGTGAAGCACCACACCCCCGCTCGCCAGAAGTGCTGCGTGCTGCGGCTGCGCGGTGGGGCTCCACGGCAGGAATGTCGTGTGTTGAGGCCTTCGAGTTGATTCGGTCGGTGAGGTAGGACGTTCTGTCTAACGGAAAGGCAACTGGTGGGACTCAGGCATGAGTAGCAAGTTGGCGATCGTATTTTGTGTCCATCACAAACCTTGGCTCATGATGGCCACTCTTTTGACCACGGTGATACAAGACTGCTTGGATGCTGATTTCTACTTCATCTACAACCTAGGGGATGGAACGAGTTCTCGAGAGTCATATCGGGAATACGAGCAGATCGCGACGACTTTGGGGGTGAATCGAAAACTCAGTCCATTCGACGAGCGAGTTCGCGAAGTATGCCGACTTCGTCGCACCAGAATCTTTGAGTTGGAATACGAGAACGATCACGCGTTAGATTCTGGTGCTTGGTACAAGTTCATTCGCGAGGGACATTGGCGTGCTTACGAGCGCGTGCTCTTTCTTGGTGAGGGGGCCATTCTGGCCCACCCACGGCTCCTCTCGGCGTTAGTGGATTTTACGGAACGCCGCCACGTGCATTTTGTCGCATCCGGACACGAGAAAAGACGGATACCTCGGGACATCGCGGAGGGGTGTCACGCGAGAGGTGTCGAGACATCACCGATAGGGCGGTTTCACGGACAACAATTTGTTGAGACCTTCAGGATTTTCTGTCGCGACCCCAAGTTCAAAGCCCTCTATGAGCGATGGGATTCAGATTTCTCTATCGAGACCGAGAACCATGTACCGAATGTGTCCCTAAGAGGAGCGCTCCCGCGCCGCATGAGGGCTCGGATCCAACAGAAATGGGGCTCGCCCTTTACGCACCCACACGTTTCGTTGCCTGGACGAACCGTCCGACGGATTCCGCTGGCATTCGATAGATGGGCTTCACAGGCAAGCATGTGGGTCGGACACACTGTCAAGGATACCGGTGGTCCTATCTTGGCTTACCACAATGGCATACCCCAGGTGGTGACAGAGGTAGATGCTGTTGATGCTGAGTATGGCGTGCACTTTCACCGTGAGCGTGGCCCTGAGTGGTTTGGATGTGCGGCCCTTCACTTGTTGTCTCGTGAGTTTCTGTTGCGTTTGAGTGAAAAGCTTGATCAGTACGAGATGTACGACGCTCTAGACATGCCATTTGCGGGTACTCCGCTCGAACATATCTGGGGCTTCCTACCGGCCTGGTTGGGCTTTGAGAAATGGTTCACGGACGGATTTCACCGGGTACGCAAGCAGTTCACGACGTATCAGCGCGAAGACTATCCACCGGAAATGGCTGGTTATATTAATCGCTATCACCGAGGGCGACTAGTGGTTGGCTGGCACGAGGACCACCTGAAACTCCAGGCATGGCGGTCGGACTTGGGCGACCTTCGGCAGGTTTTACCCGCCGCGTACTTTTAGGCACTCTTGGCATAAGGAGCAGTTCTTGATCATCATTGCGGAGATTGGTATTAACCACAACGGCAGCGTTCACCTTGCGCACGAGTTAATCAGGCAAGCCAAGGCTGGAGGCGCTGACATCGCCAAGTTTCAATTTTATGATCCATACAAAGTATTTGGTCCAGACGGCACTTATCCAGACCCCGAAGCGCTCAGTCAAGCTCTAACTGTGCAGTTCGGATTTGAACAGGCGGCGCAACTTAAGACTTGGTGCGAGCAGGAGGGCATTGAGTTCATGGCTTCGGTGTTCGATCTCGAGCGATTCAAGTGGATGGAATCACTCGGCGTTAGCCGACACAAGGTTGCGAGCCGTGTCATGCAAGATCGGAAGCTGTGTGAGCACATTCTAGCAACCGGACTCGAGACGTTTATCTCGCTCGGGTTCTGGGATGGTCAAGGCGTGCCCTATCCGTGTTCCAACGCACGATATCTGTACTGTGTTCCTAAATACCCATGCCCCTACGAAGATATTTGCTTGCCACAAGGGTTTGCTGACTCAATCTATGAAGGATTTAGTGATCACACGATCGGTATTGAGGCAGCACTGGTTGCGGTGGGCCGCGGTGCACGCATTATTGAAAAGCACTTCACACTTAACAAGGGACTTTCGGGACCAGACCATATCTGCAGTGCGACGCCAGATGAGTTAGTAGAACTCGTGCGCTTGGCGCGTCTTATGGAGAAATTTGACTGATGAAGGCACCAGACATCTCGGTTGTAGTCACCAACCACAACTACGGAAAGTATATTCGCCGCTGTCTACGCTCCTTAAGCAATCAGGATTTAGAGCGCAATCGCTACGAGATCATTATCGTTGATGACCACAGCACTGACGATTCCCTCGAAGCGGTAAAAACCTTCCAGGGGGCCGGCGATGTGAAGGTCATTGTTAATAAACGCAACCTAGGTGTTGGTGCCAGTTCGCGAATTGGGGTGGATAACTCCCGTGGAAAGTATTTCGTTCGGGTGGATGCGGACGATTATGTTCAGCCACCGTTCCTCTCGATGCTCTACAACTTTTTAAAGTTCTGCCCGCAATACTCTGGTGTTTCATGTGACTATTTCGTGACCGATGCCGACGAACGCATTTTGTCAGTTGAATCGTTTAGCGAAAAAGGTCTCGCGTGTGGACTGATGCTACGGACCTCGTATCTCGAGCGCATTGGTTCGTATAACAAGAAGAAAAAAGTTTTCGAGGACATCGACTTATTTGAACGGATCGATTCAACGAAACTCTTTCATTTGCCGGTGCCGCTCTATAACTATGTGAAGCACGACAACTCACTGACTCACCGTGCCTGACGTTTCTTCACGTGGACCGACGGCTACGCCACCTGCGTTCATGTGGCTGATCTTTCGGTATGCACGACGCCATGCTGGCATCGTCGGACTCGTTGCCGGCGTGACGCTGGTTGGCAATCTGTTCGCTGTCTTGCAGCCGGCGATTCTGGCCGCACTGCTTACAAGCCTATCGTTAACGCCCCCTCAGGCGATCCCGGCTTCCGGGTCCTGGCTCGACCTCAACTCACTCGGCGTGCGCGTTACGGGCTTATTTCTTGGAACTGGTGCGACCGGAAACAACGTAGCGGTCTTTTTCGGCCTGCTCTTCCTACTGCAATCAACGTTGGTGGCGGGCGCTACCTACCTGGCGGACTATGGGGCTGCTTGGCTACGGACTCGCTATGCGAAGCTCATTCAACACGACTTGCTTAAGCATCTGCTGCACCAGGATATGGCTTTCTTCTCCCGGGAGCGAACAGGTGAGCTCATCTCACGGGTCTCGACAGATGCGACGAATACGGCGGCCGCTCTAGGACCGCTCGTTCGGAGCCTGATTCATCACAATGTCCAGATCGTAATCTACTCGGCGTACTTGTTCAGCACTAGTGTTTGGCTAACATTTGGCTCACTGGGGTTGTTACTGCTTCAGTTCGGTCTCACACAGGTGCTCAAGAAACCGATCCGCCATCGCACCAGGGAGCAAACTGATAGCAGTGCCGAGTTAGTTGGAGCCGTGCAGGAGGCTCTGACGAGCGTACGCGTTACCAAATCCTTTGGCGCAGAGCCGTTCGAGTTGAACAAGCTCGATGCAACAATCGATCGCGTATCCTCGGCGGTCCTGCACGAGAGTCGTATCAAGAAGGCCGAGGGGCCCACTCGGTCGGTTCTGGATGCATTCGCCGTACTGGGGATCTTTCTCATTGCCGTTCTTGAAGTCCGTGCGGGTGAGTTAACGCTTGAGGGTCTACTGCTGTTCACTTATGTCGGGAAGCTATTGATCGGTCCGATTAACCATTCGGCAACGAGCTTTCTGTGGGTGGAAGCGACAAAGGCGGCTTATGGTCGCGTCAGCGAATTACTCACCGAAAGGCCAACAATTATCGATGGGGACGTACCAAAGACCTCGTTTGATAGGGCGATCCAAGTGCAGGGAGTTTCCTTTTCGTACGGTCGTCGCCGCGCCATTGAGAATGTGACGTTGGAGGTGCGCAAGGGTGACTTTGTCGCGCTCGTCGGCCCTAGTGGGGCGGGGAAGTCCACGCTTGCGGACCTGGTGCTTCGGTTATACGACCCAGAGGCTGGCACTATTCTCATGGATGGGGTCGATGTTCGAACCTACCATCAGCGAGAGTACCGACAGCTGTTCGGAGTCGTCTCGCAGGAGAATTTACTCTTTCATGACACCGTGCGGAACAATATCCGTTTTGGCCGTCCCTCACTCACAGACGCCGATTTGGAGCGGGCCGCTCGCATTGCAAATGCTCATGATTTCATCATGGCATTGCCACAGGGGTACGACACGCTGGTTGGAGATCGTGGTACGCGTCTCTCGGGAGGAGAGCGGCAACGGGTGGCGATCGCGCGCGCGGTAGTGCATCGTCCCAAGATCCTGATTTTGGATGAAGCAACCAGTGCGCTCGACAGTACATCAGAGCGACTCGTACAAGACGCGATCAATCGTGTTGTTTCTGAGGCAACTGCGATCGTCATTGCGCATCGGTTATCCACGGTAATGCACGCTGACCGTATTGTCGTGCTCGACCTCGGCCGGGTCGAAGCCATCGGGTCACACTCAGACTTACTCGACGTCAGTCCAACTTACCGTCGTTTTTGCAGTCTCCAACTCAGTGCGTCAGACATTCCTCTAACACCGAAAGAGGATGGTGCGTGAGAGGTTTAAGTTTCGAGCATCGCGTCTTTGCTCGGAGCACCGGTGTCCGTGTAATTTCCTGCGGGGTGGAAGTCTGCATACAGGTCGCCGTTATTGTATGAATGAGTGGTTCTATCACGGACTGGTCAGGGGATCGGCACACGCCGAAGATTGGTTAATCACGCATGAGTAAGCGAGTTTTGGTAACGGGTGGAGCTGGTTATCTTGGGTCCGTTCTCTGCGAACGGCTCCTTCACTCTGGATATCAGGTCATAGTGGTTGACAACCTGCTCTACTCCCAACACGCCCTCTTTCATCTCTGCTCGCATCGGGGATTCGACTTTCATTACGGTGATGCCAGGGATGAGAAGCAGATGAACCCCTTAGTCGCTGACGCTGATGTATTGATTCCCTTAGCCGCAATTGTCGGTGCGCCTGCGTGCGACCGCGACCCGGCGTTGGCTACGTCGGTGAACTTAGAAGCTGTGCAAATGATGAATCGCCTGCGAAGCAAGCACCAGTTAATGATTTACCCAACCACCAACAGTGGGTATGGTGCCAAGTCGGGGAAGGTGCATTGTACCGAGGACACGCTGTTAGAACCGATCTCGTTCTATGGAAAGATGAAAGCGCAGGCGGAAACAGAACTTCTGCAGTGCAAGAATGTCATTACTCTGCGTTTGGCTACGGTGTTCGGAATGTCTCCGAGAATGCGGCTGGACTTGCTCGTGAATCATTTTGTGCATTCCGCGGTTAGTGAAGGGTATCTCGTTCTGTTTGAAAAAGACTTTAAGCGTAATTACATTCACATACGCGATGTTGCCGACTGCTTCATGCACTGTATCGAAAATGCGGATGCCATGGTGGGTCGCTGCTATAACGTCGGACTTGACGCAGCCAATCTTTCTAAGGAAGAACTTGCTCTGAAGATAAAAGAATACGTTCCGGGGTTCTATCTGCACGCTGCTCCTGTGGGCGAGGACCCCGACAAACGAAACTACATTGTATCGAACCAGCGTTTGTGCGAGGCCGGCTTTGAGGCGCATCGCACGCTCGACCAAGGTATCCAAGAGTTGATCAAAGGTTATCGGATGCTAGCGCGGACCCCTTTGAAAAATTAGTGAGACTTCCTGACCATGATCGTTAGTCGCACACCCTACCGCATCTCATTTTTTGGGGGCGGGACAGATTACCCGACCTGGGTAAGTCAACATGGTGGGGCGGTGTTGGCAACAACCATTGACAAGTATTGCTATCTTACTTGCCGTCGCCTGCCTCCGTTCTTTCACCATAGGTATCGCGTAGCTTATTCGAAAATCGAGACGTGTCAGACCGTCGATCAGATCACACATCCGGCCGCTCGTGCAGTGATTCGATATCTACAATGTGACCACGGTCTTGAAATTCATCACGATGGTGATTTACCCGCTCGTAGTGGCGTGGGTTCGAGCTCTGCCTTTACCGTAGGGTTGTTGCACGCGCTGCATGCGCTGGCGGGTCGTACGCCAGGCAAGCTGCAGTTATTTTCTGAAAGTAGTCACATCGAGCAAGACGTTCTGAAAGAAACCGTTGGATTTCAGGATCAAGCTCTCGCGGCGTACGGAGGACTGAATCACTTAGTGTTCCAACAGGATGGCAAGCTATCAGTCCGGGGTCTAACTCTGTCGAGTGAACGAATTAGTGAATTGCATGCGCACCTGATGCTGTTCTACACAGATATCGTCCGAACGGCATCCGATGTGGCAAGAAGTTATGTTGGCGATATTCTTGCTAAAGAACGCGAGTTGACGCGTATGAGTGATTTTGTCACTGAGGGGCTCTCGGTTCTGGAGGGTGGCGGTGATATTGGCGATCTCGGTGGCTTACTGCACGAGGCTTGGTGTGTGAAACGTAGCCTCAGTGGCGCTGTGAGTAATTCCGAACTGGATGAGATATACAACCGAGCGCGAGGGGCCGGAGCCTTGGGCGGAAAAGTGATCGGTGCGGGTGGAGGTGGATTTATGTTGTTGTTTGTTCCACCGGAACACCAGAACGATGTTAGAAAACGACTTGGCGGGTTGCTGCAAGTACCATTTCGGTTCGAATCTAAGGGGAGTGAGATTATCTTTCGTGCTCCAGATGAAGATTACTCGGCCGCGGACTCTGCCCGGAAGAAGCACGTCACTGTTTCGCCAGGGGAATGCGCTACTAACAAGGCGGTGGAGCAGTGACTGCAGAGCGCAGGAGGTTTCAACGGGTATTGATTACTGGCATCGCTGGCTCTGGTGGAAGTTACCTGGCGGAGTACATCGTGGAGCATCACCCCGAAGCTGAGGTGCATGGCATTTGTCGGTGGCACAGTACCACTTCCACAGACAACCTGGCCGCCATACGCGCGAGTGTTCGTCTGCACGAAGCTGACCTGATGGATTTTAGCTCAGTGGTTGCGGTCATGCGTTCTGTGCAGCCTGATGTGATTTTCCATTTGGCGGCCTATGCAAATGTCCGAGCCTCGTTTATCACTGCCAACGCGGTGTTGGCCAATAACATACTTGGCACCAGCAATCTCTTTGAGGCTGTCCGCTTGGCGGATATTGATCCGATTATTCAACTGTGTAGCACCTCTGAAGTTTACGGGCAGGTCGACCCGAAGAATGTACCAATTACGGAAGAGTGCCCAATGCGACCAGCCAGCCCTTATGCGGTTTCAAAAGCGACTCAGGATCTCCTCGGTCACTCATATTGGATGAGCTACAAATTGAAAATCATTCGGACACGCATGTTTTCATACCTGAACCCAAGACGGATCGATCTATTCGCAACAAGCTTTGCGAAACAGATTGCGTGGATTGAGGCAGGTCTGATGCCCAATGATCTGCGTCATGGCAATTTAGACAGTGTGCGAACCTTAATCGACGTCCGCGACGCGATGCGGGCCTACTGGGAAACGGTTGAAAAGTGTGAGCCGGGGGAAGTCTACAACATCGGTGGTACAACGACCATGACGGTAGGTGATTTTTTAGGCAAGCTTATCGAGTTGGCGTCTGTTCCAGTCAATACTAGATGTGACCCCGATTTGCTACGTCCGGCGGACGTCACACTGCAGATTCCTAGTGTTGAAAAGTTTAGTCAAGCAACAGACTGGAAGCCGACGGTCTCATTTGAGCAGAGCATGGCGGACCTCTTGGCCTATTGGAGACGGGAAGCTAAAGGCGCGGTGCATCCCGACCAGTCTGTAGGACCATTCTGATGGCACTCAACTGGCCGCTGATGGAGAACAACATCAGCCGGTCTGATTTAGACGCGGTTATCAGGTTTCTTAAGCAAGATGCACCGATTCTCACGCATTCGAAGCAAGTGAGTGCCTTTGAACGGGAATGGTCCAAGTGGTTGGGGGTAAAGTACAGCGTTTTTGTTAATTCTGGATCATCGGCTAATCTCCTGACACTTACCGCTCTCCGTGAAACGCATGGTCTCGGTGAGATTATCGTGCCGCCACTAACGTGGGTGTCGGATATCGCCGCCGTTCTTCAATGCGGATTTAAGCCAGTGTTTGCTGATGTTCATCCTCGTACTCTTGGACTGCATGATGCTCAGGTGATCTCCAAGATTACAAAACGCACGAAAGCGGTGTTTCTCACGCACATCCTTGGTTACAACGCACTAACGCAGCGCTTACTTGACGAGCTCGCCAGTCGTGGAATTCCCCTAATCGAAGACGTGAGCGAATCGCATGGTGCGACGTTCTGCGGGCGGAGGCTCGGTACATACGGCCTGATGTCTAACTTTTCCTACTACTACGCTCACCATCTAAGCACGATCGAGGGTGGCATGGTCTGCACGGATGACTCTCGACTATATGACATCGTGCGGATGTTGCGCTCTCACGGCATGGTGCGGGAATCTTCGTCGGAAAAAATGAAGCGTGCGTATCGGGCGAGACACCCTGACCTCAACCCTGAGTTCATTTTCGCCTTCCCGGCTTTTAATGTGCGTCCAACGGAAATAAGTGCCGTCCTTGGCCGCGCGCAGCTTCGGCGCCTTAATTCTAACAATCGGATCAGAACTCAGAACATGAGTCTGTTTCTCGACAACCTTGATCCCGCCCTCTACCAGACCGATTTTGAGCGAGAGGGCAGTAGCAATTACGCGTTGACCTTAGTGCTCAGGAAGGCAAACCGGAGTCTCTGTAAGCGGGTCATGTCTGCGCTGCGTAAGCATAGAGTGGAATTTCGAAGGGGCACCTCAGGTGGTGGGAATCAGCTCCGGCAGCCGTACTTACGAAATCTAGTGAGCCCGAATTTGGCGAAAAGCTTTCCGACCTGTGAACACGTGCATTTTTTCGGATTCTACATTGGAAACTACCCTACGCTTAAACGGCAGAAGATCCTTAAATTGTGCGACATACTGAATAGCCTCTAGAAACAAGATGATTCCAACTTGACTGATTATGTCCTTGCATCTCCAGATCAAACAAAAGGCGGCGTGGTTACGCCAGGAACTATTCGAAATGTTTCTGCGAGCTAGGCAAGGCCATCCAGGTTCTGTTTTTTCGCAGATTGAAATTACTGCGGTCCTGTACTACGGAGGTGTACTCAAATATAAACACGGGGATCCTGCATGGCCAGATCGGGATAAAGTGATCGTTAGTAAGGGTCATGCCACCATGGGACTTTATCCAATCCTTTCTGACTTCGGATACTTCCCAGAGGAAGAACTGGCTAAGTATGGTTCTGGCGAAGGTATTCTAAGAATTTTTGGGAACATTACTATTCCAGGGATTGAGGTGACGACTGGGTCCCTGGCTCATGGTCAGGGTGTAGGGGCTGGATTTGCATACTCGAGTAAGAAAGACAGGAGTAATTGCAAGACCTTTGTCATCATCAGTGAAGGCGAGATGTACGAAGGGTCGGTTTGGGAGACGGCATTATTTGCATCTCATCATAAGTTGGATAATTTGATTCTTGTGATCGATCGAAATCGAAACATTATTTTAGGAGATACCGAAGACCTGGTGGGACTATCGCCTGTAGAGGACAAATGGCGAGCCTTTGGGTGGGATACGTATACCGTAGATGGCCATTCGATAGAAGAGTTGCTTGATGCTTTCCGTCAGGCCAATAACACGAATGGCAAGCCTAAGGTGATCGTCGCCAATACTGTAAAAGGAAAAGGTTCCTCGATTATGGAACACCGTCCAGAATGGCACTATTGGCAGGGAATGACGGACGATGAAATTGATTTTACCCGACGAGAGCTAAGAGAGACGCCATGAGATTTCAGAGAGATGTGCTTATCGATGAACTCTACGAACTGGCGAGACACGACAAAGACATTTACTTTTTGAGCGCAGACTTCGGGGCACCATCCTTGGACCGATTTAGGGAAGACCTCGCTGATCAATTTCTGCACGTCGGGATTTCTGAACAGAACATGATAGATATGGCCGCTGGCATGGCGCTTTCTGGCAAGAAGGTCTATGTCTATGCAATGGGGCCGTTCATCACATTGCGGTGCCTTGAACAGTTAAAGTGTTCATTGGCACAAATGAATTTGCCGGTTACGGTTATCTCCGTTGGGCTTGGCCTCGGCTATGCAGATGCAGGTCCAACTCATTACGCCACCGAAGATCTAGCGTGCCTTCGTTCTATCGTTAACTGCGAGGTGTATACGCCCTCTGATACATCAACTGTTGTGATGCTTGCCAGATTAACTAGTCAAAAGCCGGCCTTCCGGGTATTACGTCTAGATCGCAATGGCATGGAACGTCTTTACGAAAACGATGTATCAATTGAACGAGGCGTGCACGAGATTCAGAGTGGGGAGCGAGTCGCAGTCTTTTCTTGCGGCTACGTTTTGCAGAGAATGTGGATGAATTGGACTGCGCTGTGTGATGGTGCAAATATCGGGTTAGTTGATGTCTTTTGTAATAAACCCATAAATCTCGAAGGTATAAAACCGCTACTTGAAAAATACGAGTCGATTATCACCGTGGAAGAGCAATGTCTTGCCGGTGGCTTTGGCAGCTCCATCCTTGAAGTAGTATCGGACTTGGGTATGAATAATCCAGTGAAACGCTTGGGTCTGGCGGAACGCTATTACTTTGAGAATGGAGGGCGCGACAGGCTTCTTGATACGTTCGGTCTCTCTACCGAAGCAGTGTCTGCAATGATTCGTGCCTGCTAACACAGCTCGACGAGTGCGTCGCTGCCGCGCTAGGTCGTAACGTAGTGAGCCCAACATAGAGGCGGATTACTTCTCGTTTTGTTTTTAGAACAGCATAGTCGTGGGCTTGGGTATTGGGGTTGACCCAACCTGAGCGTTGCTAGACCGTCTTCGGTAAGAAGGGCATCGTGTCCTAAGCCTCAGTTGAAACCCGCGACAGTTGGTAGGCTGAGCAGGCTACAGGATTCTTTGATGCAACGGCCGCTTTGGGACCCAACTCATAACTTGAACGGATAGCACAGACTGGGCCCACTTGCGTCGACTGAGCTTTCTTGGATTTCGCCTGGAAAGTGTGTGACGCGAGCAACGAGTCTTAGAAGAGACGGGAAATGGCAAAGATACTCTTCGTCTATATGGAAGGACGCCGGTCGAGACTCCTTGAAGCTCGTGCGGGTCGCGAAGCTCCGATGGAGTTTCTTTTTGGTCTCACTTATCTTGAGGCACGAGGGTATGAGGTTGACGTTCTTGAGCTAACGGACCTATCACCGGATCGCAATTCAGCCGCCCACGAAAATCTTTTACGGGAGAACATCCGACTGCAACAAGCGACGAGATTCACATCAACCAGTCACCACTTCGTTGGTTCTCTAGACATATTGAATCGTTACGATGGAATTATTGCAGGCGGTGACGGCCTCGGGCTTGGAATATCACACTTCATCCAAAAAGGTACGGTCAAACCGCCAATGTTTATGGTGACAACTGGAATGTTGTTACATACGCAGCTTCAGGTGCGCTCTTCGCCTTTGATGGCGCGAGTCAGAGACATTGCAAGAAGCCTCTATTACCGATTTGTCTTTGGCCGCAATCGAAAAAGGCGGAGAGTTTACGGTGATTTACTCGAAGCAAGTAGTGGGACGCTTTATTTTGAACGTTCAGAATATGAAATGGCACAACGGATGTTTCCCGAATATGCCAATAGAATACACCTTTCGATTCAGTGCATAGACACAGACTTTTGGCGACCAAATCTTGCTACGAACCGAGACGGTTCGTCCCCAGACTATATTTTGTTTATAGGTAATGACCGCGGCCGTGATTTTGAGCTGGTACAGAAGATTGCGCGGCATCTTTCACACCTTCACTTCGTATTTGTTACGAATCGGATTCGGCGTGAGGACGTTCCACCAAATGTCACTCTGAAACAAGGAGATTGGAAAGCTAATCTAATTTCTGATGTTGAGATCCGGCGGATCATCCAAGATAGCTCGGTCGTCGTGCTCCCGTTTAAATCTGACGATTTACACACTTTAACTAGCGTTGCCTTACAGGCGATGGCCTGCGGGAAGCCGGTAATGGTTTCAAAGACGTCTGGATTATGGGAGCCAGAATTCATCGATCGTCAGCACATCTGGTTTATTCACTCAGGCAGTCTCTCGGAATGGTGCGAAGACATTGAGGTGCTCATGCGAGACTCTCTTAGTCAAGAACGAATTGGAGAGCTCGCCCGACGATTGGTTGAAGGGCAGAACAATCTTACGGTGTTGGGCAGTAATCTCGAGGCAATTATCAAACAGTGACCCTGATGATTGAAGAGTATGCAGTGTACTCGGCAACAGTCGTCTGAAAGTATGACTTGTCTCACAGCTTTTGAAGTTGCCGATTCAGCGAGTTTGTTGATTTACGGGCGTTAATAAGAACGCTTACGCTTAATGAAAGTTTTATTCGTCATTACGCACCTGTCACAGTATCGGCTGGTGGCTCCTGTGATTGACTGCGCTCTCAAATCTGGTTGGCAGGTTGAGTGCTGGCACGACTACAGCTTTCCGACGACTGGTCCGAAGAGTTACCTTTTTCCTGATGTCGCCGCTACTCCAAAATTCCAGCACGGTCAGCCCGATATTCGAAGCTACCACGGTCCTGCTGACCTTGTGCAGCGACTGGAACACGGTGACGATGATGCAGTTGTGGCAGTCGCGCCGCTCCTAAATGCTACGGCCGGAGTCGTTCCGAAAAGATATCCCGTCTGGACATCCATGCAATCAGGGCCGGATATTTTCGTAACTTCTTCGTTGAAGCTGAAAGGCTGTGATCTTCTGGCGCTCCACAGTCGCTGGTGGCTCGACTGGGGAGTCTCTCATTATGAAGGCGTGGAGCGCGTAAGCGATGTGTCCGCACTTCGAGAGAACCTTGAATCCCGAAGTCGGTATGTCGGATTTCCAGAAGCTGAAGCAGTGCGCTTGGTAGATCGGAAGGCTCTGAGACGCCGGTGGGGAGTTCCAAGTGACCAACCGGTCGTCGTTCTCCTACCATTTCCGCAGGGCACAGGGAGAAGCACCTTTTGGCCTCGAAAAATATTCGGTGAGCCGAGCCGTACCCGACGTGTAATCAACGTTGTGAAGTATGGCCAATTCAACCATTTCAGGGCGGCCTGGGGCGATGCGAATGATGTCAATATTGTAAGTGCTGTACGGAATTTTTGCGACCGCAATGGTGCGTTCCTGTTAGTTAAGTCGCGTGAGAAGACTCCGATTCCTCAGTATCTACGCGCGGTCTCTGATAAATGTATTTACGACGAAAGCTATTATCCGCCGACGATTATCGAAGCGCTGAGCATTGCGAACCTCTGTATCGGTTATTACAGCCTGGGCATCCTCGAAGCTGCCGCTCTTGGCGTTCCTAATCTGTCTATTGTGTACAGTGGCGAAGAGTATCTCGGTGATCATGCCACCGAATGGGACTCGGTTTATTTCAATCAGTTGTTTCACCGGAGAACGGGGAACCTCTTTCAGTTTGATGGTGTTTCGAGCACCGCAAGTGCTGCAGAGGCGGTTGCGCTATTCCAGAGCCGGACCCTTGACGATTTCAAGATCGACGCGACTGCCCACGACGCGTATCTGAGCAAGTTCCTTGGCGAAGATAATGACCGAGCGCCGATTCGAACTGTCAATGCAGTCGAGAGTTTGGCGAAATCGGTCGATGTGGAGAAAAGAAGATCAGAATGGCTTCAAGAGTTGCAACAGACGTCTGGCGGTCTGTCTGGCAATAATCTTAGATCCGTCAATCGGTGAAGTGGTGGGTCACCACAATAATTCCGGTTATCTAATCAGTTCGTTTTCGAACGGCCAAATTGTCTACTGAGGATGTCGATTAAGGTCTTCCACGGCGCACGTCGTGCGGCACTGCATATTCGCGCAGCAGCGGCCAACTTAGGGTTGGATGCGCAACCACAGACGCTCTTCTTAGTGACGGGTGGAGGGGACTGGGCGGTCAAAGAGATCGCCCTTGGACTTCAGCCGCATCTATCACCAAGCTTCGGCAAAGTTGAAATAATCGACCAAGTCTTGCAGCGCCCGTATCTTAGCCGAACCAATATTCATTGTTTGTGCCGACCAGCATTTTTTAAAGGTGCGGGGATACCCCCGATCCATTCTTCCAATCAGCTGGTCGTCAGTTGGCTCCATGGCGGCAAGCAGAGTCGCGAGCCTGAAATGTTGAACGCTTGCCGACAACTGGAACGACACTGGCGAAAAGTTAGGCGTTTTATTGTACCGAATACGATTACGCAGCGGCACGTCCTGGAATGTGGGGTCGATCCGCGGATTGTGCATGTCATTCCAAATGGAGTCGACATACGTCTTTTTCATCCGGTTGAAAATACCGATCAGCGCCTGGCTGTACGGACCAGTCTAGCCATTCCTTCCGAGGCTTTTGTCGTAGGCTCTTTCCAACGTGACGAAGATGATAACGGGCGGCCGAAAATGGTCAAAGGACCTGACATTCTCGTTGAAGCTTTGGCTAAGGCACATAGGCAGGCGTCGATACATGCATTACTGACCGGGCCAACGCGTCGATTTGTACAGCAAGGGTTAGAGGAACTTGGAGTGCCGTATACCTACGCGCCTCAGGCGTCCTTGGCCGAGTTGTCTCACTTGTACCATGCTCTGGATGCGTATTGCATTAGCTCGCGGGAAGAAGGCGGACCTGCCGCGCTACGGGAAAGCATGGCATCAGGGGTGCCGGTGGTCAGCACACGCGTTGGATTGGCGATCGACCTGATCGAACACGGCAAGAACGGTTTAGTGACTGATGTAGAGGATGCCACTGGATTAGCAAGTGGTCTACTACAGCTGGTGGAGGATCCGATGCTTCGGCAGCGCGTGGCCACTGCGGCGTTGGAAACCGGACGCGCGCTGGATTTTTCAGTGATTGCACAGCGGTACCAAGACGAGGTGTATGGCCATGCCTTCGGATGAGCCCAATGACACGAGGGAGGTACAGTGCTCACTGCACCGAGCGGCAAACGAACTACTCTTCGGCAGTCTCCGTGAAGACTGTCTTTTCGAGGAGTTCTAGAACGTGGATCTATTCTTCGACTTTTTGATGGACACCCTATGCCTCGGTCATGAGGTGAAATGCGTGTTGTTTTATGCCGGTTATTGAACCATTGACACCGATGACTTCCCCGTGGCCGAAGGATGTGTCGAGGCCGGTAAAAGTTGCCTTCTTACTTCAGGATTTTACGATGGGGGGCATTTCGCAATGGATATATACGGTTTGCCGGGAACTGCACCGCTCTGACCCTGGAGGCTGGGACTTTCATTTTATCGCGACCCATGGCTGGGTGATCCAGGATCGGTTTCAACAGATCGGACGGGCGGTCTACCTCGGACGGCACAACAAGCGGCCGAACTGGTTTGTCTGGCGGAGAGTTGCAGCATATCTGCGGCACCTTGCTCCGGACATTGTTCAATTTAGCAACCTGGAGGTTTACCTGAATATTTGCCGGCGGGTAAAACCCCCAGTCGTTATTGAACGCAAAGCGGGTTTTCGAACGGTAGGTCGTTATGATTTGCGTGGAGTTGATGCCGTGATCTCACAGAATCAGCAGGTTTTCAACGCCGTTGAAGGTGAAGCACCAAGAACATTTCTGGTTTACCACGGCGTTGATATAAAGGCCCTCAATTCCGTCACTCCCAACCGGTTAGGGTTCGGCCCGGAAGCGTTCGTTGTGGGCCAGGTATCACGCCTCGGGGAAGGTCAGAACCACGAACTACTGATTGATGCTGTCATTGCGCTACGGCACCACTATCCTCAGGTCAAGCTGGTGTTGATTGGTGGCACAACTCCACAGGCGGGTAGTGTGGATCGATTACCTGTTCTGAGGGACTACGCACGACCTCTGGGTGAGGATGCGGTTCTGTTAGGGCTAGTGGACGAACCATATCAATATATCGCAGGGTTTAACGCAGCCACCTGCACCTCGACGCGAGGATTCACCGAGGGAGCGCCACGAAAGCTGATTGAGCCTATGGCGATGGGCATTCCCTGCGTGACGACAGACAGTGGAGCAACTGGCGAGGTAGTCGAAGATGGTGTGAACGGTTTTGTAGTGCCGGATGGCGATGTGGATGGACTAGTTCAACGGTTGGAACAATTGATTGTCGACGCAGAATTGTATCAAGCATTGTCTACCCATGCGCGTAAGACAGTGTTACGCAAGTTCAACATTATCGAACAGGGCATGAAAGTCCGTTCCATTTATCTGACACTTCTTGCCGAGTGGACTTATGGAACGTCCCGCCGCCGTGGGCCAGACATCTTGGGGGCATGATGAAGATCGGAGCAAAAGATACGTCACCGCGGTACCGCTCTAATGAACCACTTATTTCACCGAAGGTGATGGAGCATCTCGGGCAGGTTATAGCGGAACGATATTTAAGTCCTGGAAATTGGGTCAGAAAGTTCGAGAAGGCGTGGGCCAAGGAGTGTGGAGTCCACCATGCCGTAGCGGCCTCCAGCGGTACCGCCGCCCTGCATCTTGCTCTACTGGCAACAGGTGTCGGCAAAGGAGATGAAGTCATTGTGCCCGCCATGACATGTCCAGATACATTGAACGCGGTCACGTTTGCTGGAGCTATTCCGGTTATCGTAGATATCGAGCCTGTCCGGTTCGGATTAGACCCATCGCGACTACGTGAAGAAATTACTCCAAACACCAAGGCTGTGATTCCTGTCCATCTCTACGGGGCGGCGGTGGACCCGGAAATTTTTTCAATTTGTCACGAGCGTGATTTACTAGTGATCGAAGACGCTGCGGAGGCTCATGGTGCCGAGCTCGGGGGACAACCTGTCGGATCACTTGGCACCGCGGGATGTTTTAGTTTTCGTGGCGATAAGATGCTCGGCGTGGGTACTGGCGGCATGATCACGACGAATGATGAACAACTGGCGGGTCGTGCCAACCATTTGATTGGATTGGCCGGTGCCGGGGGTTTTGATCGCTACCATAGTCTCGAACTTTCCTACAGTTACGAAATGTCGAATGTCCATGCCGCGGTCGGCGTTGCACAGATTGATATGCTGGCGCCGACAATTACTGCTAAGCGACGCATTGCTGGTTTTTATGATCGTTTACTGTCAAGCGATCTGATGGACAAGCCAGCGCTGGTCGACGGGCACGTGTTTTGGAGGTACGTGGTGCTTCTAAAGCGGGGTAATCCACGTCGTGTTCACTCGTTACTTGCCGAACAAGGTATCGAAACAATGCCACCCTTTGTTCCGGCGTACCGACTTCCACATTATGCAGGTCAGCAGAGCCCAAAGCTCTTCCCAGTTGCCGATGATGTATACGAGCGTCTGTTGTCGTTACCGATTAGCCCCTATTTAGAACGCAGTCAGGTGGAAGAAATTGTAACGCTTTTTCATGCAGCGGTTATTGCAGAGAACTAGTTTGAATGTTCTATGCCGTCGCCTCATCCTCACTCGGTGTAGGTCACTCTGTATTGTGGACTTAACGTGCCAAATCAATCTTGGCGTGTTTAGAGCTCATGTTTTTACTGCAACACCGCGAGGTGCATGCTGATTGCTGTTAACTAAAACTACTCGTGAGGATTTGATATGAATTCGGCCCTAACCTGCGAAATTTCACCTGGGCGGCGGATTGGTGATGGTCAGCCTTGTTTTGTGATTGCTGAAATTGGCTCAAATCACAATCATGACTTCAGCTTGGCAACAAGAATGATTGATGAAGCTGCGGCGGCAGGGGTCGATGCTGTTAAGTTTCAAACCTTTCGTGCCGCGAGTCACTATTCAGTGCACACCCCAAACTTCTCCTCTCTTGAGGGCGGCAGTACATTTGAACTTGTCAAGAGTCTTGAGTTGGATCGATCTTGGCATGCACCACTCAAGAAGTACTGTGAGAAACTCAACCTTGTGTTTCTCTCGTCTCCGTGCGATATCGACGCGATTGACGAACTTGACAAGCTCGACATCGCTGCTTTGAAAGTACCCTCGTGTGAACTGAGCGACCTAAGCCTTGTTCAGCATATGGCACAAACCGGTCGACCGGTCATCCTCTCGACCGGGCTCGCCGACTGGATGGATATCCAGCGTGCTGTCGATACGTGTCGAGGAGTTGGAAACCAGAATGTCGTTTTGCTCCAATGCACATCCCTCTATCCGGCTCCGCCAAATTTAACCAACCTTCGCGCAATCAAGATTATGCGTGAGGCGTTTGGAGTGCTTACGGGGTATTCCGACCACACAGAGGGTGATCATGTCTGTTTGGCGTCGGTGGCATTAGGTGCCTGTGTGGTTGAAAAGCACATTACCTTGGACAGAAAAATGTCTGGGCCGGATCATTCGTATTCCATGGAACCCCATGAGCTCAAGCAGATGATGTGGCGGCTCAGAGACGTGGAGGCTGCGATGGGGGACGGCGCCAAAATTGGGGCGCGTCCAGAAGACCGAGAAGTATTTGAAAAAGGTCGGCGTAGTCTGCATGCAAGAAATCGTATCGCCAAAGGTGACGTCATTACTCGAGAGATGATTGTGACCAAACGTCCAGGTCTGGGAATTCCACCCTACCTGATAGATCAGGTTGTCGGAAGGATAGCCCGCTCTGATATCGAGACCGATCAGTGGATTACCTGGGAGATGGTCTAATCTCGATTCTGCACCACCTACGGTTTCCAGGACGTCATCGATTTGGTAGTTACCGGTCATCACCCCACAGATTCCAGCAGCTGTCGATGAGATTAACTGAAGGCGTAATGAACACGCCCGAATTAAGGGTCGTTGTTCGCACCGACGCATCGCTTGCAATTGGAACTGGCCATGTGATGCGCTGCTTGACGTTGGCGAGCACTTTGCGAGAGCAGGGTGCAGCAGTATTTTTTGTCTGCCGTGAGCACGACGGTCACCTTTGCGACCTGATTGAGACACGAGGTTTCAGTGTCAGTCGACTACCATCAGCCCACCTAGACAATCAGGGTGAACACAGTTCTACTTATGTGGTCCGCTCAGCATCTTCCTGGGAGGAGGACGCTAGGCAAACCCAAATTGCGATAGATGCGCTGGGGTTGAAACCAGATTGGCTTGTCGTCGACCATTACGACATCGACGAGCAATGGGAAGGTGCTCTCCGAACATCAGTCCACAGCGTCATGGTCATTGACGACTTGGCCGACCGAGCGCACGACTGCGATCTATTACTTGACCAGAACCTAGTTGGGCAGTTATCGACCCGCTATGTCAATAAGGTGCTACCGACTTGTGCTGTTCTACTAGGCTTAAAGTACGCTCTGTTGCAACCCATTTATGGCGAATTACACGACCATGTGGCTCTCCGTCATGGTTCGATACGCCGCCTGCTTGTTTTCATGGGCGGAGCCGATCGCAACAATCTAACCGGCCGAATGTTGTCTGCCTGTCTGAGTCTGGACAGACCAGATATTGATGTTGATGTGGTGATTCCCTTGGGGAGTAATTGTGAGAAGTCCATTCGTGAGCAGGCCTCAGGCCATGCGAACGTTCACCTGTATCGAGATTTGCCAACCCTAGCCCCGCTGATGGCCCAGGCCGACTTGGCGATCGGCGCTGCTGGTACAACCAGTTGGGAACGGTTGTGCTTGGGTCTTCCAACGCTCGTAGTCACAGTTGCAGATCACCAAGTGCCTATTGCCGATGAGCAGCACCGGCAGGGGCTTATTCGTAAGTTGGGTCACCAAGACCAGGTAACCGAGTTGGCTGTGAAACAGGCCTTGGAAGAATTGATTCAGCTGGGGCTAGATGTGGAATGGTCGAATCGATGCCATGCAGTTGTTGATGGCCGTGGAGTGCAGCGAGTGTGTGAGGCTTTGACTAAGGACGTAGACACGGATGTGAAGGTTCGTCATACGAGATGAGTAGCCGAAGGCCCCAAGCTAGAAAAAGATTACTTTTTACTGGTGGTGGCGGAGCAAGTTCGGAAGCGCTTCGCCGCTTTTTGTCCGGTCGGTACGACGTGCATTTTGCCGACGCCGACCCAGAGGCAAAGCCCTATTCTGTGCCCCCAGGTGCTTGGCATCAGATCCCGTTTGCGTCGGAGTCGACCTTCGTTGAGACATTGGGATATCTCTGTCGCGAACTTAAAGTGGATGTTCTGGTTCCCGGCGTTGACGAAGAACTCCTGTCCATTTTGCAGGCTAGGGACACTATAGGATGTGAAGTACTTCTTCCGTCGACTGAATTTGTCGAAACTCACTTGGACAAGTTGATCTCACATTCTCGGTTGAAAACTCTTGGATTGCCGACGCCGGATACTAGACCGTTCGGTGAGCACCAAAACATAACGTTCCCGTGTGTCATCAAGCCGCGTCAGGGCCGGGGGTCGCGAGATGTGGCCATCGTTCACTCGAAGGAGGAATTACAGGCGCACATCTTACTCTGTCGTCGTCAGGCGGATGATTTTATTGTACAAGAGCTGCTTCAAGGACAAGAGTATACGGTCATGGTGGCGGCGGACCGAGGGGGCTCCCTCCGTGCGGTTGTGCCGGTGAAGGTAAGTATTAAGAAGGGAATTACCTTACGCGCAGAAACCGACCGTGACGGAGCAGTGATCGCTGCTTGCGCAGCGATTCATGCTGCTGACCCTGTTGTTGGATGCTTTAACGTCCAGTTAGTGAAAACCAATACGGGTGACGTAAAGCCTTTTGAGATTAACCCTCGAATTTCCACTACGACCTGTTTAGCCCTAGCAGCTGGTGTGGATTTCGTTGATCTGTGCCTCGGCAATAACCAAGGAAATAGAACGACAACCTCGAATTTAGCGCCCTTCCGCGATCGTCTTCAGCTGAAACGGTCCTGGCATAACGAGTTTCTTGTCTAATGGTGCTTGACCCTATTTGTAAGGACACCACACCGCAGTTTCAAGAGCACATGACGTTGATGGATTCTGTGGTTGCACTAGTCCGCGAGGTAGGAGAGTCGCTGCAGGCTTGGCAAAAGTCAGGCGGGGCTGAAGGGACTTGGGAGGGATCCCAGTTTCACGCCAAGGCGGATCAGTGGGCACATCAACTGTTTGAGGTTGGACTTTCGAAATTACCTACCAGTCTTCCGGTTGTTAGCGAAGAGGATCTGTCATCGATCAAAAGTGATGGCGGGAACCGATATTGGCTGGTTGACCCGATTGATGGAACCGCCAGCTACGCTGAAGGATTCGCCGGATACGTAACCCAGATTGCCTTAATGGAAAAAGACAGTCCAGTGTTGGCGGTCGTGTTCGCACCTCATTATCAAGATTTATTTGTGGCAGTGAAGGGCGATGGTGCGTACCGCAACGGAACCCGGTTGCCCATGGCTTCGTCGTCTTCACTGACCTTAATCGACAATTACTCAACTCCTCGTGGCGTAGCAGCGGACCTATACAACGAGTTGTCGTTCAGACGGTATGTGGAGTGCGGCAGTATCGGACTAAAGATCTGTCGTGTGGCGGAGGGAACCGCCGATGTGCTTCTGAAGCCTGGCCAGGTTCGAGACTGGGACCTGGCGGCTCCCCATTTAATACTGCAAGAAGCAGGTGGCTGTCTTCTTGACGGGCAGGGGCAAGACATCGAATACGGTGCTCTGCGTAAGCACGAAGGGATGATCGCGGCGGGAGAGGGCGATATGGCCAGGCGTGTCGCGTCGTGGCACCGCGCACGGCTTCTGGGCAACTAGCATTTACGTGATTCCAATGCTGATTGAAACAGTGATGAGGAATGCCGGGCGACTGTTTATTCAATGTGTTAACCGGGCACGCCAGAAGCTCCACGGTATCACTCGAGGGAAGCAAAACAACTCGCTGTTGATTGAGAATCCACTTGCCGAGGCCTCTGAGTACTACCGCTTGTGGAACAAGGCAAGAGAGTGTTCGTATCCAACTGTTGATCACTACGAGCGCGATTGTGAGGCCGCCATTGAGACGGCTTGGTTTCACCAGCTTGCTCTACTGACACAAGTGGTTATAAAACGATCCGAACTTTGCTACCAGCATGGGCGCTTGTTGTATGCGACCTTGGTACAGTACGCACGTAAACATGTTCGTGATCACCTGAATATTGTTGAAACTGGCACCGCGCGAGGCTTTTCTGCTTTGTGCTTAGCCAAGGCGATGCACGACACTAGAACGACAGGCAAGATTTCAACTTTTGATGTACTACCGCACGACGTCAAAATGTTTTGGAACTGTGTTCGCGACGCTGACGGTCCTCGGACACGTGCAGATCTGCTTCAAGATTACTCCTCGCTGATCAATCGATACGTTGTTTTTTATCAGGGTGATACGAAACAGGAGCTGGCTAAGATGACCTTTCCACGGGTCAACCTCGCCTTTTTTGACAGCGTACATTCGCACGAGCATGTCATGGCCGAGTTTTCGTCCATCAATGGTCTTCAAGAAACTGGCGATATTATTTTCTTCGACGATTACACGCCAGACCTTTATCCTGAGGTGGTCAAGGCTGCGGATGAAATTTGTTCGACCTATGGATACGGCAAGAACATTGTGATTGCTAGCAGTCAGAGGCGATATCTAATCGCTGAGAAACAGTAAGTGCGTTCAGTGAAATCAGAAGAGGCGATCACAGCATGAATCTTTGGTCGTCCGTAAGTTTACCAACCTAAAGGTTTATTGACTGGTCCGGTCATGTGGTTTTGATTGTCGCTGAGTGACGATGAAACTAGTAGTATTTTTCAGTCGTGGTATGTCGCTCGATGGTTGGCGCCGAGCCGGGATCCTTGAACGTGAGCTGGCACTCTATCGTGCGCTTCGCCCGCACTTAGAACATCTTGCTTTCGTCACCTACGGCGGAGCTGATGATCTTAGGCTTTCGGATCAAGCGTCAGGAATCGAGGTCTTGGTGAACCGATGGTCACTCCCAGCAAACCTATACAGTGTGATGGCCCCGTATCTCCATCGGCGCACCCTCGGTCGTGCAACGGTTTTTAAGACCAATCAAATCAACGGTGCGTGGTGTGGTGTGATTGCCAAGTGTCTATTTCGAAAGAGACTGGTTGTTCGGTGCGGCTTTCTTTGGTCAGATTTCATGGTTCGCCTTACCACGAGCCGGTGGCGTCGCATGCTGGCGGAATATTTAGAACGCGCGATCTTTCGAGCAGCTGACGCTGTGATCGTCGCGGGGCACGCTGACCGGACGACGATTATCCAACGGTATGACATCAATGCTGGACGTACTCACGTAGTGCCGAATTACGTTGACACTTCGCTGTTTCGATTGATGCCGGAAGTTCCGCGTGAATCGAGACGAGTGATAACTGTGGGTAGGCTTGAGGAGCAGAAAAACACCGAGTCTCTCATCGAAGCGTTGAAAGAGCTTCCTGGGGTGAAGTTAAGTATTGTCGGAGATGGGTCTCTTCGTGCGGACCTTGAGAAACAGGTGAGCAAGTACAACTTGGATGTGGAGTTTCTTGGTGCTGTACCGCATGAGAAGCTTCCCCGGCTACTTAACGGGGCGGAACTGTTTATCCTGCCTTCCCATTACGAAGGGAACCCGAAGGCACTTTTCGAGGCGATGGCTTGTGGACTACCGGTCATTGGAACGCGCGTTCCAGGGATTCAGCAAGTTCTTGTTCACGAGGAAACTGGGTTTCTCTGCGGGACGACACCGTTAGACATTAGGGCCGCTCTACGTGAGATGCTCGAGCGTTCTGAACTACGCGAACGCGTGGCAAGCAATGGTTTTACGTATGCTGTAGAACACTTCTCACTTACGCGGGTTGCACAGCAGGAATTGGCTGTGTTGACTACTTTGTCCTAAGCCGAGAACCGTCTGTGTGATGGATCATCCACAAGTCAGCGTCGTTATGGCCGTCCGCAATGCGGAAGACACGCTGAAGGAATCGTTGGCTAGTGTATTGGGTCAAACATTTGCCAATTTCGAGTTCATTATTATTGATGATGGTTCAAGTGACCGCACAGGCGACATTCTTCAACAGGCGTCCGCGCAGGATTCACGCGTCAATGTATTTACCCAGGGGCACCGCGGACTCACCAACTCACTGAACCGGGCAATTTCTGTTGCCCAAGGCCGGTACCTGGCACGGCAGGACGGTGATGATTTATCGATGCCGGAGCGTTTGGAGCGACAAGTGCGCAAGCTTGACGAAGATGAGGGTCTTGCCGCAGTAGGGACGGCCACGGTCATTATTGACAAGCAGGGCAAACCGATGGGCCGCTTTCCAACTGCACATGGGGCCGCTGCTGTCAGGGATGGACTACGTGCATTCAGAACGACACCCGTCCACGGTTCGATGATGCTACGAAAAAAACATCTTACTGCCGTGGGTGGCTACCGTGAAGCCTTTTTAGCTTCGCAAGACTTCGACTTATGGCTACGGCTGACTGAGCAATTCACCATCGACAATCTTACCCAGCCGTTGTATCAGTGGCGCATCACTCCCGATTCAGTCACGGCAAACCGCCGCCGTCTTCAGCTTCAGTACGGTGGGATAGCGATTGCCTTTGCCTATGAGCGGCGGAAATGTGGTGCCGATTCTTATTCCTTATTGGAGCGCTGTGTCGGTGACCTTGAACACTTTGCCGCACAGTACCGTTTTCGCGGCCGTGTGTATGGAGCCTGGGGTGACTCGGTATTTCGTGCACTCAATGATCCCCGCACGGCGCGTCTCTATCTCGGCCAGGCGATTCGATGTGGTTACTTACATCCCTGGACCGTTGGCCTGTTCGCTTGGAGCCTTCTGGGATTGCGCTGGCCGGGAAGGAAGCCCCTGCCCAATTCTCCGGCCGGGACGGATCAGTCTACTGAGTAAGGAACTCTTGGAACGAAATCGTGCGAAATCCATCAACTGATGGAGCAGACCACTTGAACGGATCATGAACCCTCGTAAACCTGAGCTCAGAGTGATTCGGTAGCCTTTTAATATCGTCGAATTCGTATGGTGGTCTCAGATAGTAAGGTTTGTTCCTGACGTAGTTCGCATTGAAGACGCGATTTGTCTTCGAAAAATATCTCCTGAAATGCCACATTGTCTTGAAACTGTAGGGAGCGGCGTATTCAAAAGATCCCAGCATCGACATGTCCATGCCGAAGAAAAACACTTCTTTGAAACCCATGTAGTGCAACAAGGGATAGAGGTTAATTGCCGCCGAGTTAAAGAAAGGCATATTCCGAAGTGTCAGGAGACTGCCCGAGTCGTCGGGATTGTAATAGCGTTCTAAGTTGAACTCTTCTTGTTCGTGTGACTGCGCAAACAGATGTAGGCAATCGTGGTCAAGCCCTTCTGGGAAGTGTCTCTCAAGTAATTCTTTGTTGGCAATGATCTTGACTTCTTTTCCTAAGCGATGCATGAGATCATACGGGGAGTCTTTAAGGAAGGCTCCAGGCTTCCATCGAAATCTCTTGTGTAGTCCTCGATGTGGGCGCCATGCTTCGAAATAGCGGTCAAAATTCGTTTTCATGTCTTGCAGAATTGGTAGATGTGTACGCTTCAGTAACCAACGGGATTCGACACCCGCCAAGAAACTTCGGAAAATGAAATTGTGTAGAGAGTTCCCTTGGCATTTTTCTGGGAACTGCATTAAGTAGTAATCAGGCTTCACCCCACCCGCCAAGAACCATGGTGTTAGTGCCTGCGCTTCAAGAAAGATAACTAATTTTTTGTCCCGAAGTTTTTGGAAATTGAATTCCTGCTCAAGTAACGAAGGCCCTCCAAAGACGATGCCGGCTCGGTCACCTTGGTGAGCGTTCTTAAGGTTTTTCATTGATTTATCGCCGCGCTTCTTACGTAAATCAATTTGGGTGAGCTCTCGATTATGGCAGCTAAGAACAATAGCACAGCACCCATCTGAATTGCCGTTGCGTGCAGTTCAAATATAGTCTCGACTGCATTTCGAATCTACCATGTTGAGTAAAAGTAAGAATAACTAATGGAGTGCACCGATGTGTTTGGATGAGTTGGGCGGACAGAGGAGAGGTTCCTGGTAGATCGAAAATGAAGCCGCATATCCTCCAATATTTTCGTTGTCCTGAGTGCCTAGCACTCCTGAGGCTCGACACGAACACAATAGAAATTGTAGAGCGCGGTTCGGCTGCCAGATTAGTTCCATGCTCTGGGCTGTGTTCCTCTTCAAACCACGGGCAACATCATAGCGGCTGCATGGAATGCACACAGATCGAAGTGATGAGTGGCACCCTGGCGTGTACGTCCTGCAGTAACCGCTATCCGATCGACCAGGGGATTCCCAAATTTGTGATTCGAGATTCCTCGACTGACGATGTAGTAAAAGCGAGAACTGCTCGGACTTTTGGTTACCTCTGGGGCCGTGTCGGAGCGATCGATCATATGACTTCTCGTCCGTATCATTTTGAGAAGATGTCCTCTGCACTTTCCCTGCCAGCTTTGACAGGGCTTGTATTGGATGCAGGGTGTGGAGAGGGCATTGACCTAGCCAATCAGGCAAGGGACCCGAGCGTGGAAGTTATTGGTGTGGAGTTGAGCGATGGTGGGTGTCACACGAGTTTCGCACGTGTGGTGCAGTTAGTCGGCGCTCACGTCGTACAGGCTGACCTCTGTCGCTTACCGTTTGATGACGCTACGTTTGATGCGATCTATTCGTACGGCGTTCTCCACCACGTCCCCACACCGTTACGAGCCGCAGCCGAGACTGCGCGTGTTGGTAAAGGCGGTGCACAAGTAGCGGTCTACGTCTATGAAGACTTCAGTGAGCGGTTCGTTGGCTTGCGCTGGTTGCTCCATGCTGTTAACTCCATCCGCGGTCTTACAACGAAACTGCCACCACGTCTTTTATTTTTGTTTTGTCGGGTTGCGTCGCCTCTCATTTATTTTCTGTTTACCGTGCCTTTCCTTGTGTTCAGTCGAGTTCCGGGTTTACGCGCTGTCGCGTTGAGTTTACCGTTTCGACATGCAAGAGGACCATTCAGTCTCGCAGGTGATCTCTACGACCGTTTCTCAGCCCCCGTTGAGTACCGGTATAGCCGTACAGGTGCGACGGCACTATTACGCCAGGCGAAGTTGTCTGTAACCCGCGTGGCGTACGATCGTGGCTGGATGATCAGGGCTATAAAAGGCAATCCAGCGAGGAGTACCGATGGGTGAAGTGTCCGAGCACTTGTCAGCGCTGCTGCTACTTCGGTTGACGTGAGTGAAGACTGTAATGTCTAAGGTTTCGAGAGCTCTAGTTGTTACCAGAGAATACCTTCGCCTAAAGGACTATCAGCAGAATTTGGGTGAGGGATTGCGGTTTGACCTTCTGGGGCCTGAACATACTGAGTCAATTTTAAAGTGGCGAAACGACAAAGAAACTATTGGTGCATTTGCAACTTCAGGTGGCCTGAGTCGTAAGGCTCATGAACAGTTTCTCGCTACTTACGAGGTGCAGGACCGAATTGATCTGGTGTTGGTTGATGAGTCCACGGACACGCCCATCGGAGTGTTCTATTTGACAGGTGTGTCGTCGACGAATCCGCAGATTGGCAAGTTTATCGGTGAAAAGCACCGCCGGGGAAAGGGCCTTGCGAAACTGGCCACACAAGCACTGGTTCGTTTTGCCTTCGACCACTTACAGCTTGTTGAACTCTACGCTTGCACCCGAGAAGACAACCGGAAGAACATCCTTCTCAATCAGGCTCTGGGTTTTCGCAGTGAGTCAGTAGCGGAGAGTAGTAATGGTACGTTCGTCATTATGAAGTTGCAGAGAAGCTGACCCCAATATGTGCGGTATCTTTGGAATCGTAGGAGAGAGAGCCAGTCGTCACGCGGGATCTTCTGGGCGTCGTGCTGTTGCGCATCGGGGTCCTGATGCAGAGGGTCTCTGGACGGACGGCGAGGTGGTCTTCGCGCACTCTCGGTTGAGCATTCTAGATTTGAGTGCTGACGCGAATCAGCCTTTTTTTCAAAATGAGCAGCAGGTAATTACCTATAACGGTGAGATTTTCAACTTTGAAGAATTGCGTCGTGAACTAGCCACGGATTTTCAGTTCAAAACATCATCTGACACGGAGGTGTTGTATCGCTTACTTGGGAAATGGGGGCGCCAGGGCCTCAAGCGTCTGAATGGGATGTTTGCATTCGGATACTACGACCGAACGCAAAAGAAATTATTACTGGTCCGCGATCGGTTCGGCATAAAACCGCTTTATTTCATTCATGATCGCAGAGGTCTGATTTTTTCTTCAGAGCAAAAAGCGATTTATCCGTTCATTGAAGAAGGTATTGATGAGCGGGCGTTAGCCGAACACTTATCGTTCAAATGCGTATCGGGGCAGAGGACGTTGGTGCGTGGTGTGTCTGAACTCAGTCCTGGGCACTGGCTGGAACTGGATGTGGCAACGAACCGACTGTCCGTTGAGCAGTGGTATGAAATGCCTCGAGAGAGAGAGCAGGCGACTACCGATTTAGTGGAATCAACTGAATATCTCCTGGAAGACGCTGTTCGTTTGCGGCTGATTAGCGATGTGCCGGTGGGACTCCAATTAAGCGGCGGGGTGGATTCCTCGATTATCGCTTACCTCGTGTCCAATAAAGCAGGTAAGAGACTGAATTCGTACTCGGTCGGATTTCCCGGTGATGATCAGGACGAATCCAAGTACGCGGAAAAGGTATCGGCTCAGCTGGGGCTGAACCATCACCCCATTGAGTTCACAGCGCGTGATTTTATGGAGTTATGGGAGCAGGCGACTTATCACAATGATGAACCCATCAACCATCCGCACTCTCTGCCAATCTTCAAACTCAGCCAAGTGGCGCGACAGGACGTGACGGTGTTGCTTTCTGGAGAGGGTGCAGATGAGACCTTTCTCGGATATGAGCATCATAGACGTTACTTGAGTTTAGCTTCGTTGAAGGAAGCGTGTGCCTTTCATCAATTTCTTCCACTAAAGGTAGTGCAACAGATGTTGGGGAACTCGGCCCTTACGTTCACAGATCAATTAGGTGGACGCCAGGACTGTGTAAAAGGCTCTGCGGCTAAGAGTGGCAATGCGAAGCATATGGTGGAGTTCAGTCTTCATTTGAACTCTTTACTGAATCGAATTGACAAGATGTCCATGGCCCATGCCATGGAAATAAGGACGCCTTTTTTGGACTACAGGATTGTTGAACGAGGTTTAAGGGAAAAGATGACCAACCTCGTCGGGGAGGACGGGGATGAAAGAAAGCGACCGTTGATGAGTTTGCATGAGAAGTTCTTCGGTGACGGTATGTCGCGGAGAAAGAAAGTAGGCTTCCGAGTTCCATTTGATGAGTGGTTACGTGAGGACTTCCAGTTTCGTGAATATGTGATTCAGAAGATTCTCTTGTCGGAGGGAACTCATGTATTCGCTGAGGGGTACGTTGAAGGTCTTGTCGGTCGCCTGCACCGAGCCGAGTTTGTGCCATCCACTTTTCGAGAGGCGTGGGTCGTTGCTAATTTCGCCATATGGAACAGTGTGTTCGACGAAGTCCGCCAGGCGTCTCCATCTCTATCAGGATCGCTGAGACATTTGTGACCATTACAGAGAGATGATGTCCGCTAACTCAATCGACCGAGGCCGACCGTTCCATTGGGGTTCAGACTGGCTGGGATTAGCCCTACTTGCTTTCGGTCTTCGCCTTACCGCCGCATTCGTGACTGACGCATTCCATCATCCGCAAGTCTATGAGTACGAGGACCTCGCACGAGCCATGTTGGACGGGCGAGGTTTCACTTTCCATCACCTAGGGATCACGTATCACTCGTATGCGCCACCCCTCTATGCGTGGTTGTGCGCGCTGATATATTCAGCCGGTGGGACCGTGGCGGCGGTGCTGGTAGTCCAGATGTTAGTAAGTGTCGGTCACGTTGTCTTGGTTCAATTACTTGCCGCGCGTCTCTTCCAGCGACGCGATGCGGGGCTTATCGCCGGAGTGCTGATGGCCCTACACCCGGGACTGATTATTTACGCCAGCACGAAAGCACATCCGCTCACTTTTGATGCGCTGTTCTTCACTCTCGTAATATGGCAGTTTTGGCGGCTTCGCGATCAACCCGGGTTCGGGCGAGCCGCAGCAACTGGCGCTGTGATAGGGCTCGGCGTGCTGTCGCGGGCAACCATCGGAGTTCTCTTGCCCCTTGGCTGTTTGTGGCTGCTTGCTACATCAACGCGACAGGATTGGCCGAAATTACTTGGACGCTGCGTTGCGGTTGGGGTGTGCGCTGTCGCCATTGTTACGCCATGGACGATTCGGAATACGCTGATTCATCGCCAGTTCGTGCCGATGGTTACGGTGGACAGCGAGGTATTCTGGCGCGGTAACAACCCGGCGGCGACTGGGCATTCCTATGTCGATTCCGGTCGTTTGGTAATCGACGCGATGTCGGCAGAGTCAAGGGCTGAGCTGCGTCGGTTGCCCACTGAGATGGAGCAGTCTAGGTGGTTCAGACAAAGAGCGTTGGAGTTTATCGAGGCTGATCCTGGTGCATTCCTAAACCTAACGATGCGTAAGCTATTTTATTTCTGGTGGTTTTCGCCACAAACAGGTGTGCTCTATCCAAAACTGTGGCTATATGGCTATCAGGGCTACTACCTGCTAGTTCTGTTTCTGTCTGGATTCGGCTTATGGAGCATTGCCAGGCAGAGCCGCCGTATGTGCGCGCAACGTGGGGCTCTGCTTATCGTCGCATTTCTCGTAGGGCTCTCGGGTTTGCAAAGCTTTTACTATGTTGAGGGCCGGCATCGATGGGCGATCGAGCCGCTGATCATTGTGCTTGCCGGGGGTAGCGTGGTGGGATTGTCTCGTGCCGTCACGACTCGATGGCGCAACCGAGTAACAGCCAGCAACATCTGTTAAAGAAAGTCAGTATTGTAAGAGACTGTTTCACGGAGAAAATGGAAAAGCCAACACTGAGCGTACTGATGGTCACTGGCGCCTACTTTCCCGAGGTCAGTGGTGCGGGTCTGCAGTGTCGTGAGTTAGTCAGGCAGCTTCAAAGTTCGGTTCGGCTCACCATTCTCACGACTACTGCCGACCCAACAGCTCGAATGATTGACAGACAGGATGGTGTGCCGGTGCATCGTGTGTTCATCGACCCTTCAAACCGATGGTCGAAAATTGTTGGTGCAGTTCGTTTGACTATGGCAGTGCTTCGAAATCGGCATCGCTTCTCAATCCTCCATCTCCATGGTTTCTCCCAAAAGTCTATTTTGCTGAGTTGCTTTGCTGTGCTGAGGCGGTGGCCGATCGTCATTAAGATGACGTCGGTAGGGCACGATGACCCCGTGTCAATGAAAGCCCGTGGTGGGCTAGCGTATCGGTGCTACTCGCGTGCTGCATTGCATGTCGGCGTCAGTTCACGGATGACAGTCCTGTATGAACGCGCTGGATTGCCGCTGAAGCGATACCGACTAATTCCGAACGGAGTGGACCTGGTTAGATTCCGACCGTCGGATGGAGCCGAACGCCAAACACTTCGACGAAAGTTGAAACTTCCCGACACAGGCCATGTGGTGCTGTTCGTGGGTTTCTTTTCGGCGGAGAAATGTCCCGCCCACCTGTTTGACGCTTGGTCCAGCCTTGCCCTCAGTCACCCCGAGATCGGGCCGCTTGTGTTCGTGGGGGCCACGCACTCGCAATACTATGAAGTAGACCCACGTATCGCTGAGAACATCAAGCTCAGGGCGAGCGAGTTGGGTCTCGGGGCTCGCGTGGTGTTTGTGGAGCACACGTCGCACATTGAGCAGTACTATCGTGCTGCCGACATTTTCGTCTTGCCGTCACGGAGAGAAGGGCTACCGAATGCGTTATTGGAAGCAATGGCGAGTGGTGTCGCTTGTATCGCCTCGCACCTTGACGGGGTGACCGATGATTTGATTGAGGACGGTGTAAATGGACTACTCGTATCACCCGGTGAAGTGGCCGAATTGAAAACAGCATTACGGGTCCTCGTTGATTATCCAGAGCGGCTGAGCTTGCTGGGTCGTCAAGCGCGCCAGACAATCGCAACACACTTTGCGATCGAGCAGACAGCACAAGAGTATCTCAACGTCTATCGTTCGCTAATGGAGCGACCGGCATGTGTGGCATAGCTGGCATCGTCGATTTTGACGGAGGGGTTGTTGACGAGTCCCTCCTTGGTCGTATGTGTGACGCCATCAGGCACCGTGGTCCGGATGACCACGGCATTGTTCGTTTTGGAGGTAAGGCGCTCGACCAAGGAGGCGCCTCAGTGGGTCTAGGGAGTCGGCGATTAAGCATCATCGACATTGCCCAGGGCCAACAGCCGATGACCAACGAGGATCGAACTGTGTGGGTCGTGTTCAATGGTGAAATCTATAATTTTGCCGATCTACGACAAGTCCTCGAACAGGCTGGCCATACCTTTTCGACCCACTCGGATACTGAAGTTATTGTCCACGCATACGAAGAGTACGGTGATGCTTTTCCCACCGTGCTTGATGGAATGTATGGATTCGCGGTGTGGGATGCAAGACGTCAGCGTCTTCTGCTCGGTCGGGACCGCTTCGGAAAGAAGCCCTTAGTGTATGCAGAGCTCGGGTCGCGCATCCTGTTTGCATCGGAGTTGCAGTCCCTCTTGTCAGCACCTGAAGTTCCTCGCGAGATCGATCTTGAAGCGATGGGGGCCTACCTGGCCTACATGGCGATTCCAGCACCTCTCACGATTTATCGCCATGTTCGAAAAGTTCCACCTGGACATGTCCTGATTCACGACCAGCAGGGCACCCGTATAGAACGATACTGGTCCTTGGATTTCCACTCGAAAACGACCGATGATCCACGTGACGCGGTGCAACGGGTACAAGAGCTGTTTACTGACGCCGTGCGAAAACGGTTGGTTAGTGAGGTGCCCTTGGGTGCTTTTTTGAGTGGGGGCGTCGATTCCAGTGCGGTGGTCGCCACGATGGCGAGCCTTTCTGATACCCCGGTGAAGACATTTTCAATCGGATTTGATGAGCCAGAATACGACGAACTTCCGCATGCTCGTCGTGTTGCCAAGGCGTTTGAGTGCGAGCACCACGAGCTTGTCGTTCGGGCAGACGCAATTGAGATGCTCCCATCATTAGTGCGGCATTTCGGTGAACCCTTTGCCGATTCATCAGCAATTCCCACCGCATACCTTACAGCTCTTACTCGTGAGCATGTGACCGTGGCTCTTAACGGTGACGGCGGGGACGAACTATTCGCCGGTTATGGCCGCCATATGGCGAGTAAATGGGTTGAGACTTGGCAACGTGTGCCAGTGCCTTGGGGTTGGTTTGCGAAAGCGGCTGATAGGATGGCGGGTCAAGCGGCTGATGCCCGCCGCCCTTTGGCGCGGTTGGCACGCGTTATGCGCGCGGCCACAGCTGAACGGTCGGCGCGCTACCGCAATTGGGTAGGAGTGTTTGACCCGGAGCTATTGGCGTGTCTCGGCGGTGATTTGTTGCCTGACATAGACCCAGTGAAGGGCGAGTTCGCCCAGACGACGGACTTAGATGCAGTGGATTCCATGCTGGCCGTTGACACGGCGTACTATTTACCGACAGATTTACTGGTGAAGGTGGATATTGCATCTATGATGCACTCACTTGAGGCGCGGTCGCCGTTTCTGGACCATAAGCTCGCGGAATACGTGGCCAGTCTTCCAAGTAATCTGAAGATTAGAGGATTTTTTGGTAAAGCTGTGCTCAAGGATGCCTTAAGGGGGGTTGTCCCAGCAGAAAATCTGAAGCGTGAAAAACGTGGCTTCGCAGTGCCTGTGGCTAGATGGTTCAAAACCGACTTACGAGAGTTTCTCAATGACCATCTCCGACCATCTCGTGTGGCCAGTGCAGGGCTAGTGCGCCAATCGGTCATTGATGAGTTAATCACGAAGCATCAGTCTGGTGCTGTCGATTATGGTCACCACCTATGGAGCTTGTTAATGCTTGAACTCTGGCATCGTGCCTTTATGGGTAGCGGTTCAGTACGGGATAATTAACGCGGTATGTTCCCTGACACCGTTCGGACACCTCAGGTAACATGAGGTTGTGGTGGAGTACACGTTGGTAACCACACAGATCCTGCGATTGGAGTAACTTACTCTTGCTCACCGGTCACGACATTCTTTGCATTTCCTCGATCGACTGGCGGTTCATCTGGCAAGGTCACCAGGAAATTATGTCGACCTTAGCGGCCAACGGGAATCGTGTTCTGTTTATCGAGAACACTGGTATCCGTACACCCACCATTCGTGATCTGCCGCGCCTGCGCCAAAGGTTCCGTAACTGGTGGCGGGGTACCAAGGGTTTCCAGCGGGAAGGGGAAAACCTTTTCATTTACTCTCCACTTCTCCTGCCATTTCCGTACTCATGGATTTCTCGACAGATCAACCGACGATTAGTTACACGTTCTCTGCAGCGATGGATGCGGGCCACTGGTTTCCGGCGCCCGGTGGTTTGGACCTTCCTGCCGACGCCATTGGCTCGCGATATCATTCGTAACGTCGACCCTCTACTCACCATCTACTACTGTATCGATGATTTTGCCTCAAGCTCGTCAGGCGCGAGGCGGATCTGGCGTTGGGAAGAGCGGTTGTTTCGCGAAGCTGACCTTGTCTTTGTCACCTCGGCAAAACTTCTTGCGCGAGCGAATAGCTTCCGGCAACAGGTGCATTTGTTTCCGTTCGGTGTTAGCTACCAGAAATTTGAGCAGGTGCGAGATCATGTGCCTAATGCCGAAAGTGCCCTTAAACATTTGCAGCGTCCGCTAATTGGTTATGTCGGCGGGATTCATCGATGGGTTGACACCAAACTGCTGAAATCACTCGCAGAACTTATGCCCTATGCCAGCTTCGCATTGGTGGGCCCGGTGCAAGCCGACGCTTCCGATCTCGAGGCCTGTCCGAATGTGCATTTGCTTGGAGCGCAAGCGCATGAAGACATTCCAAAATATATTGCAAGTTTTGATGTGGGCATCGTGCCCTATATCCGAAGTGACTATACCGATAACGTGTATCCAACGAAACTGAACGAGTATCTCGCGATGGGCATCCCAGTGGTTGCAACTGAGCTACCCGAGATTCGTCGATTTAATGCTGCTCATGGAGGCGTGGTCTTCGTAGCAGGGACTGCGAAGGAATTTACGCAGGTTATTCGAGAAGCCCTAGGGGATACGGCACCAGACGCGATTGCCAGGCGAATCGCTGTTGCGAGGAAAAACAGTTGGGAGTCGCGTCTCGAGAAGATGTCAGATGTAATTGCCGAGGGTGTTTGTGCTCGTCGAGTGACAGAAGAACGTTGGGATGAAAGTCTCCGACGGTTATATCGATCTGCTAGACGGCGCGTTGTGCGAGCGATCGTGGTCGCAGCGTCGATTTATACACTGTTATTCCATACTGGTTTCGTATGGCTTATCGCCGAGCCTCTCAGAGTGACTGTTCCGGCCAGGCCGGCGGACGCTATCGTAGTTTTTGCTGGTGGGGTGGGAGAGTCTGGTCAGGCTGGTGGAGGCTACCAGGAACGGGTTAAGGAGGCGATTGACCTTTATAAAGCGGGAAGGGCGGCGCGGGTGATCTTTTCTTCTGGTTATCAGTTCGCCTTCAGAGAGGCTGAGGTCATGAAGGGCCTCGCTGTTGCCAACGGACTACCCGAATCGGCAATCCACTTGGAGACCCAAGCTTCGAATACCTTCGAGAACGTGTCCTTCGTGGATGCAATTCTCAAACGCGAGCAATGGCAAAGCGTGCTACTTGTTAGCTCACCCTATCATATGCGTCGTGCACTACTTACGTGGAGCAAGGTAGCACCCGAAGTATCTGTGATCGCCAGACCTGTACCGACAAGTCAGTTCTACACCCATGGCCGTGGGGCTAGCTTCGAGCAAATCAAAGGCGTTGTCCACGAGTATGTTGCAATTGTCGTCTACTGGTGGAGAGGATGGATCTGATCTACGACGCTCCGCCAAGACCAGGATTGGTAGGTTTGAGGCCAATTACTGAACCTCAGTCTTGGCGATGTTCTCGGGTGTTTGACGTTCGTTATTTTGCCACTGTATTGCAGTGAATCAGACACGGATTCTGCGGGTGATCGCGCGGCTCAACATTGGTGGGCCAGCCCGTCACGTGATTCTGCTTTCAGCTCGCATTGATCCTGCGCGCTATTCAACGCTGTTGGTGACCGGTCACGAGGCGCCCTCGGAAGGGAACATGAACTCACTCGCAAAGTCGATGGCGGTTGAGCCGACGGTTGTTGCGGGTTTGGGTCGAGAAATTTCTTTGTGGCGAGATTTGCTGGCCTGGTTCAGGCTGTACCGCTTGTGCGTGCGCTACCGCCCACACATCGTCCATACCCATACTGCAAAAGCCGGTGTGCTTGGTCGGATAGCAGCCAGGCTTGCGGGGGTCCCGATTATCGTTCACACCTATCATGGACACGTTTTTCAGGGCTATTTCTCTCCTCTCAAGACGCGTCTCTTCCTAGCCATTGAGCGTTGGCTCGGTCGGAGCACGCATCGGCTCATAGCGGTGAGCGAGGCCGTACGTCAGGACTTGCTCCGGCTAGGCATCGGTACACCAGAACGTCTCGTGGTGATTCCGTTAGGGCTGAATCTCGATCCGTTTCTGAGGTGCGAGGACCTCCGCGGCCAGCTCAGAACAGAGCTTGGCTTGCAACCGGACACGCCACTTGTGGGTATCGTGGCTAGGTTGGTTCCAATTAAGGCCCATGAAGTCTTCCTGAAAGCAGCTGCCAAGGTTTGCGTCCGCTTTCCTCAGAGCCGCTTTCTTCTCGTAGGTGACGGAGAACGATTGGCCGAACTCCAGTTGCTCGTCGAACATCTCGGTTTACAAGAACAAGTTCTATTTCTTGGATGGAGACAGGATCTGGACCGGGTGCTGGCCGACTTAGACTTGGTGGTTCTGACCTCTCGTAATGAGGGGTCACCGGTCTGTCTTATTGAAGCGATGGCTGCGGCGCGCCCGGTCGTAGCGACCCGGGTCGGCGGAGTGGGTGACGTTGTCGACGACGGCATCACTGGCTGTCTCGTTGACGCCGACATGCCGGAGGACGTTGCAGACGCAATTTTAGCGCTTTTGGGAGACGAGAAGCGGCGCCGAGCAATGGGCGAAGCGGGTCGCCAACGCGTCCCGCGGTTCGGTATCGACCGTTTGGTGTCGGACATGGACCGCCTATATGGCAATCTCCTTAGATGAGAGAAGGTATGGTGTTCTAGCTCTCCGTCGAGTCGTTGGTGATTCTGCCCCGAGGGTCCTTAATTCGGATCAGCGGGGTTTTTTGTTTCTTGCTGAGTTGCAAACTCTTAAACCTCGGTGTTCGGGGTACAATCTATAATCCGTCCTAGGTTGCACCTTTAGTCGCGAAGTTTCGCATGGCACAGTATTTCTTTCTCGCGCTGTTTTTGTCGCTAGCGTTGGTACCAATTTGCCGATTCTTGGCGACTCGACGCGGGTTGGTTGCGCTACCACACCGCGATCGCTGGCATGACAAGCCAACAGCTCTCCTTGGGGGCGTTGCGATCGGAGTAGCGACCTTCGCGTCGGTACTGACCTATATTCTTAGGACATCAGGTGGTGAGTTCAGTGTTGGCCGAGGCTACCTGGTCGAACCTACTGGAGACCTTCGCCAAGTTGTTCTACTGGGTTGCGCAGCAGTCATCTTCATTATTGGTCTAGTCGACGATTTACGGGACTTGAAACCCTTTAGCAAGTTCATCCTACAGATTGTCGTTGCCTCAGTACTTTTGTATTTCGACTACGGTCTAGCTTGGACGGGCCGGCTCACAATTGACAACCTCTTGACGATCGCATGGATCGTTGGCATTACCAACGCGTTTAACCTGCTCGACAACATGGACGGCTTATGTGCAGGCGTGGCGCTCATCACTGGATTCAGTCTACTGATTGGCATGGGGCCTGTTTCGGAACTCTCCCTTGAAGTGGTGCTGCTCCTGGCGCTACTCGGTGGAACGGCCGGGTTTCTCGTTTACAACTTTCATCCAGCATCGATCTTTATGGGGGATAGTGGCAGCTTACTCATCGGACTGAGTTTGGCCGTTCTATCCCTTGGTTCTGAGGGTTTACCCGGGGGTAGCAGCAATCTCCTAACGGTGGTTGGTGCGCCGGTGCTTGTCCTGCTAATACCCATCTTTGATACGACACTTGTAACCCTCTCGCGCATAGTGTCGGGTCGAAGTGCGGCGCAGGGTGGCCGCGACCACTCGTCCCATCGGTTAGTAGCAATTGGTCTCTCACAAAGAGCAGCCGTCGGTGTTCTATGGGCCTTGGCGGCCATGGGTAGTGTTGTCGGGATTACGCTGAGCACTCTGAGCCTTGAGTGGTCGGGGTTATTGGCATCAGTATTCATGCTCGGCATTGTGATTTTCGCGGCTTACCTCGCCCAGATCCGAGTCTACGACGATAACGCGGAGCCACTCATCCGTGCCGGAAAGATTACGCCATTCGTTGGCGACATCATTTACAAACGGCGCATTGCTGAAGTTGGGCTGGATGTTGTTCTTATCACGATAGCCTACTACGCGGCATACCAACTTCGTTTCGAAGGGCAGGAACTCCAGAATTTCTTCGTGCTGTTCTACGAAACCTTACCGTTTGTCTTGGCCGTTCAGATGATCACGCTGTTCGCTGTTGGAGCCTATCGCGGGGTGTGGCGATACTTTGGCTTAATGGACGTGATTACGTTTACCCAAGGGGTCTTCGCGGGCACATTCATCACCGTAGGTCTCTTCGTGTATGTGTATCGTTTTGTGTGGTTTTCTCGAAGCGTGTTCCTGATTTACGCGGTGGTGCTTCTTCTACTACTCACTGGTTCGCGGGTGTCATTTCGTGTGATCAGTGAGTGGATTAAGCGGGGGAGCCATGCCGGCGATCGGCTCATCATCTACGGCGCTGGTGATGGTGGTTGGGCAGCGGCTAGTGAGTTGTTAGATCGTCAGGACTATTCTTACAAGATGCTCGGTTTTGTCGACGACGATAAGGAGAGACGGCACGATCGGATCCAGGGTTATCCGGTGTTGGGTGATTACGACGCACTAGCATCGCTCATCAAGAAGGGTAAGGTTGATTGTGTCGTAGTGTCGACACAACGAATAGAGGTCGAGCGCTTAGGCGAGTTAGAACAACTCTGCACAGAGTACAGGGTGCGATTATCTAGGTTGCAGTTCAATTTGAATCACTTGGTTACCGTTTCTTAATTTTTGCTTGTGTGTTGTTGGTACTCTGTCGAGGTTCATCTTCATGGAATCTCAAGCAGCGTTATTTCGCCCACCTGCACCCCAAGTTCGCGCATGTCCGTGCTTCCTGGTAACTCAGCACTGGGGCGCCAACTGGGGCTGACCACGAGGTCAACCCGTGGGTAATGAATACCATCGACCAGTTTCTTGGCAGTTCCTGTCTCCCTGTCTGTGGTGTGCCCGGAAATCGGTCCAAGCCATGACTCGCCGGGTCTAATAGCTGACTCCATAATGGTCGTGGCCGTACCGACGGTTGTATTGAGTTGGTCGCTTGGTGGAATGTCTAGCATCACGTCGTGCCAAGCCCCACTCTCTAAGGTTAGTCGCTGTGCCAATCGGTTATCCAATCTGACATCCACTGTGAACACCCATTCTGGCGTGACCTGAACCGCTCGTAGCGGGATGCGAACCTGTCGAACATTTGATTGAACAAAAAACGTTGCATGTCGACCTGTCCATCTAAGTGGGCGCTCATTGCCCTCTAGTTCCCAATCGTAAAAGCCATATGAAATTCTGGATAAGTTGATGTTGTTTCGTTCGTGACCTGCTCGAATGGGAACTGAGCCAACCACTACGATCAGGGTAATCGGGACCAACCAACGCGTCAGGGCTGAGTGACGAGCCCCATCTGCGAAAACATTATTTGGCACTGCAATGCTCTCGCCTAGCGCAACAGCCAATCCAAACACCAGCCAGAATGAATAGGCGACCTCAGCGTAGACGAGGGAATGATTTGCTACGAGGGTTACGCAACAAGCAACTAGGCCAATGCCTGCGCCACTGGTGATAGATTTCGCGCCATTGGCTTGTACGCCGTGCCAGATACGCCTTAGACTCGATATCAGTAACCAAGAAAACAGACCAAAACCAATGATTCCGAACTCCGCTACGATGAGAAGAAAATAGTTGTGGGGATTTTCAAGGCGACTCGAGAAGGCATCAATCAACAGTTTTTGCAACTCTTGCGAGTTCAATAGCTCGGCTGCCGCACGGTATTGGCCCACCCCGATACCCAGCCAAGGAGAAGAGTTCAGCATACGAAAAGTTGTTTCAACAAACAGCCAGCGAATTTGTAATGATTCAAGCGAGCTGCTGTCGGCGAAGGCGATAAGACGGTATCCGAGCACGAGGACAACGGAAGCGATTCCAACTGCAATAGCTCCTCGGCGTAATCCACGAAGCGCCGAAACTTGTGGGCGAATGATTCCCAGTAACACGACACCCGCAAGGAGTAGGACTAAGCTTGTAAGGAGTACGGCCCGTGACCCCGAGAGCCAAAGGGCCATACCAATGACTACGCTTGTTCCCAGCCACACTGCGCGGTGTTTGCTATCTGCTGCAAGGCCGATGGCGATTGGGAGTACGAGAACGAAATAGGAACCGGCTGTATTAACCTTCGAAACAAACACTGCCCACCGTTGTTGTAGCAGTTCTGGCAACGTTACGCTCGGGTTGCCGGTTCCGATCGCAGTAGTGGAGAGTTCTACGATACTGAGCGCAGAGACACCGACGGCGCCTACCACAACCATCCGTCCAAGCCGCCGTGCCAGTGTTGAATCTCCTCGACAGAGCGTGATGACAGCTAGGAACAGTCCCAATCCTTCAAGGATCGTTGCTGCGGAAACGATGAATTCATAGCCTGACAGCGTACCGACCCAAGGCCTAAGATCGGCAATTGGCGCGGTGAGATAAGCCGTTGCCAGATATTCTGCAAAAAAGTTTATAAATGACCACGGGTTGTCTTTCGAGATCTGTAAGGCAATCAGCTGCACTGCGCAGGAGGCGGCCACGGTCGTGCCAAACAATAACGCGGGTAGGCGAACCGTGGACGGTGCTATTGAGGTTGTTCGGATAAGCTTAAGGCGTCCGAGTAACCAGCCTGCAAGGAAGGCAAGAACGATCGCTTCGGTTGTGCGCGCCGGATACGCGTCCGTCAGGATTCTCGTCCCGAACATTCGCATAATTGGCGCCAGTCCAGCTACGATGAGCAGCGCGTTACTAGGCCGTGCATACGCGAGGCAGCCGACAGCGCCGACGCCAAGTTTTAGTACAAGCGGCACGTGGTCAGCCCAAAAGAATGACTGTGCGACGGTAAAGACGAACAATGCCACTAAGGCCTGGCCGATTAGTCCAAGGGCCCACGCCGGACCAGTAGACCAGATATCTTGATCGCATACACCGGGTGATTCCACTTGCGTGTGCATCGACTGAGTAGGTTCAGACGCGGCCGTGTCCATTTGCGCAATCCTGTGGCTGATGATGATCCGCCAGCATCAGTTACCTTGCCTCATAGGGGTGCTCCCATGAGGCGTAGAACCTTAGCAATCGGCCAGGTGTACGGGTAGAGCGGGTGGCTATAAAGCAGGCGTTTGGCGAAGCCTCGAGTTCGACTATCCTTTATGGCTCGGGCGCCTATGAGTACACTCCACCGACCCTGGGCTGTCGAGGTTCCTGGTCCTACTAGTTCAACGCTGTGTTCAAGTGTTTTATCGAACACAAGCAAGTCACCTTTCGTGGCACCGATGTCGTCAGCGAGGCTCAAGGTCGTGCCGCTTCGAGTACGCAGAAGGAAATCGCCGCCAGTGTAATCCTGAGGTGTCTGAGATAGAAGCACGAGACACTGGAGTAAAGGAAACGGAGCTGGCCCATCGTAGTCTCTGTGTGCCGGCAAACGGCCAGTGTCAGCGATGTACTTTGTTACGATGATGTAGTTTTGCAGTTTCTGCTTTTCCTCGCGGTATTGAGGATCATCCATCCATGCCTGCTCGATATCGTCGCGCAAGCCGAGTGCCTTATTAAAGAATTCCGTCGTTCGTTCGCTGTGTTCGTTGTGCAAGTATTGATAAATGCGGTATGTGCGGCCGACTTTGTCGTGTGAGCGCGGATGCACGTAGTCTCGTACAAAATCTGTGTTGATGCGCGAGACGCAGACTGGCCCTGTTCTCAGAAAGCTTTGGCATTCGTTCCGATATCCATCAATCTCGGCTTCAGAAAAGTAGTCTTTGAGGAGCACAAACCCCTTGGTCGGATTCAAGAGTTCAGCGACGTAGGAGGCACGATTAATCAGGCTATAGGTCGGCATCGATTGCTCGCACTAGGGTCCTAAGCGCCCGGGCCACGTGTCGGTCGTGGGGCACGCGACCTGCTTCGCTCTCTGAAAGGTGTGGGGTAACGTACACATTTCGCATGAATCGAAAACGGTCCCAGAGTGGCATAGGCTCACGCCAGAATACGTCGGCTCCATAGAAGGTGACTCGTTTTTTCTTCAGTGCCCGAAACAGTGCTCGTTTATTGATGACGGCCGCGCGACCGCAGTTAACGAGGACAAGATTCGACTTCGCCAGTGTGAGTTCCTGGCTTCCGATCAGGCCTTGGGTAGTGGAAGTTAGTGGAAGCTGGACGAAAATGATGTCGCACTGGCGGAACATTGATGGAAGTTCCAGAAACTGCATGCCGAGACGTTCTTCAATGATGTGGGAGAAGCGCCTAGTGTGATGGTAGAAGACCTGGGCTCCGAACGCTTCGAGCTGGCGGTGGATCTGATGTCCGATTAGACCATAGCCGACAATTCCAACGCGTTTACGATAAGCCGTCAACGTACTGGCGCCAGTCCAATTATGGCCACCTACGGTTTCACTCGCGAGTGGAGCCATGAGTTGCCGGTAGAACCGCTTTGGAGATCTTAGCGCGTGCCACCTCGACCGTTCGGTTAGCCGTTTTAATCCGATGAGCATCAGAAGTGTAGCGACCTCCGCCACATCCGTTCCGCGATCTGTATCTACGGCTTGAATCTTGATCGATGACTTATCGCGATCGAAGGTAGCCATCCAATCGTCTGTCGTATGAAGACAAATGCCAGCAAGATGAGGAAACTCGCCAAGGACTTTCGTTGATAGCTCTCGGGTCTTGTTGATGATGATCCGTACCCTCGGTGCGTCGGCAGGCAATAGCCTGTCCGTTACGACGTAGTTCGTTGAACCGAGGTCCGTCAGCAGGGCCTGATAATGGCGGCTTCGTCGCTTGGGGTCGACGAAGTAATTCAAGAAAATGAGCGGCGGATCCATACCTGTAATCCTACATACTCCACCCACCCTAGTTGTTTGCCCGCTTCAGTGGGTCGACCCAACTTGTTCTCACTTTTCTACTACACCCAGCATAGGACTACTCGCTGATGCGTAGCGTTTTCGCGGTATGCGGCCGGCTTGATACGCCAGTCTGCCTGACTGCACAGCCAGTTTCATCGCTTCAGCCATAGCGACTGGGTCCTTGGCTTGAGCAATGCCTGTGTTCATGAGAACGCCGTCAACGCCAAGTTCCATCGCGAATGCGGCATCCGAGGCGGTGCCGACGCCGGCATCCACAATCACCGGCACGGTCGCTGCTTCTCGAATGATCTCGATGTTGTTGGGGTTCTGAATACCAAGACCTGAACCGATCGGTGCACCGAGCGGCATGACGGCCGCAGCACCAGCCTCCTCCAGCTTACGACAGGTCACCGGATCGTCATTGGTGTATGGCAGTACAACGAACCCTTCCTTTACGAGTTCACGTGTTGCTGCAATAAGCGCCTCATTGTCAGGAAATAGGGTACGTTCGTCTCCGATCACTTCGAGTTTGATCCAATTGGACAGTCCCGCTTCCCGCCCAAGCCTTGCAGTGCGAATTGCATCCTCTGCGGTATAACAGCCGGCTGTATTCGGGAGTAGGCTGTATTTCGCCGTATCGATATAGTCCAGTAACGATTCCTTACCGTGGTCGTTGACGTTGACCCGACGAACGGCGACGGTGATGATTTCAGCGCCGGATGCCTCATGAGCGCGTACCATCACATCGTTGGAAGGGTACTTTCCCGTGCCGACAAGCAGGTGCGAGTGAAAAGACTTTCCGGCAATGACTAGTGGAGTGTCGGTCATCGTGTACCTCCACCCACGAAATTGACGATTTCAATCTGGTCACCCGCATTGATTAGTGTGGAATTGAAGGCTGCACGTTTCACCACAGTAAGGTTATGCTCCACCGCGACACGCCGGGAATCAATATCGAGATAGTCGAGCATCTCTGTCACCGTCATGGGTGCATCGAGTTCAAACGAGTCACCGTTGAGTGTGATAGTCAATCGCCACAGCCTACTCTTCGTAACGGGGCGAAGTCAAGGCTAACCTGTTGGAAGAAATGAAGTTAGCGGTAGATTGCCATCATCAAAGAATGCGTGATCCCGACGGATATTCTCGGTGGTAGCCGGGGGGCGGAGTCTATGCCATTCGTTGAAGGTTGGACCGGATGTATCGAGGTTCTTGTCTGGAAGCAGTGGTTCGGCTAGAGGCTTTCCGATTCGTCGTTCCGTCTCACTTGCTTAGGGTCTGTGGATAAGTAGGACTGAGCGAACGCAGTTAAGGTGACGCCTTCAACGCCACGGTCGGTGAGATGGGAGAACGTTCGTTTGAGCTGATGGAAGAGATTGTTCACCGCCGCTGGCGTGGGATTGTCAGGGGAGCCACCCGGCATTAGTTCTGATGAATGCAACATCATCTCCACGGCTGGCATACCGAGCGCACTCGCTGTCTCGTAGACCGCGATTAACCGTTCAGCTGACATGTGCGGGAACGGTCGAAACCACTGCGGAGCTAGGCAAAAAAACCGGTCTCCGGCTCGTGCCGACCATGAGGCATAGTGGCGGAACCATCGTCGCAACAGTGCCGACCGTCGCATTATCTGGTTGGCATGTACGATGGTGACAGGTACCTCTAAGAGTCCAGAAGATCCTGCACAACACATATCATGCTTGGATAGTGAATAAGGAAAGATAGGTGCATTGGTGAAATCCGGCCCTCCCATTTGCAGGCCGCGGTGTCTAACCCAGGACACGAACGGTGTCACAGAACAATCGACGAGATAGCCGAGCGATTCAAGCAATGATACCTGCGTGGTCGAAAAGCCCCAGCGGCCGGCACGGTAACTCGTTGGTGCCTCACCGAGTCGGTCGCCGAGCGTCTCTGTCAGTGTTTTTAGTTTCGACTGGAGCAGCTCGGTTGGGAGTTCGGAGGGATACGGATGTGCCCGTTCGGCATCATCCCATGTGCTGTCGAATGGTGGCGTTGACCAAGGATGCAGGTGTGTGCCGACCTCGGCATACCCACTGCGGGTTGGTTTTAACAGCGTTCTGTCGAACACGGGACTTGTGATGACCTCGTGGGTGCAGAGGTAGGTTGGCGGAAACTCGAACTGCTCACAGAGCTCCTGAAATCTCGGCACGTAGTCGAGATTAGCGGTTGTCAGCTTTGCCCCGGCGTCCCACTGGCTATCGGCTTCGGTATCGACAGTGAGGATTAGTTTCATAGCTCTGTTACTCAATAGGCCAGCACGTATTCCATGTTTGTGATTAGGATGTCACGTGCGATCGGAATATATGGAATTTTCTGAATAAGCCATTCTGGTAGGGTCCGGCGTGCCAGTTTACTGATCTCTAGGTCCTCGCGAATCATAGTAAATCCGGCTTCATTGATGTGTCGCCGTAGGTTCCGAAGTGTAACCAGGTAATACAGATCGTCGACCTTCGATTCGCCTCGCTTGGCTTGTGCCAGGAAAGAGGAGCTATGTAATGGTCCCCGGAGAGCTCCTGGCGCGTAACGTGCGAGCCACCAGCTCAGTTGAAAAGCCAGCCGACGGCCGAGTAACAGGTGCAGAGGGATTGGAAATCGTAGTCGCGGCAGATGGGCCCCACTCGGTGAGAGGTAGGGTGCTGTTTCGAGAAATAGTCGTCCACCAGGGCGAAGGACTCTCCGCGCTTCGCGAAGATAAGCGCCCGGGTCCTTAATGTGCTCAATAACAGCATGGGAAATAATTAAGTCGAAGCTTGCGTCACGAAACGGTAGCGCCGTACCATCTGCTCTTGAAAATCTTGGCTTAGAGCCACCTTGTTCCTCAGCGAGTCGTGTACCAGCGCCTCGGAATCGGTCCGCGAGATCGATAGCAACGACCGATGCAGCCTCTTCAGCAAACGAGACACTCATGCCGCCGCCTCCGCAGCCATCATCGAGCACGCTACCGAGGTGTGTGATGTTGGCTCTTGTCAAATAGCGAAGCAGTTTGGCTGAGCGCCAGTATTCGAACTTAGCGTAGTGAAACTCCGACCGAAACCGCTCGGCGCCATGCCGTTCAATAGCCTCCTGATCGACGATCCGCATCTTTATAATCGTGAAATGTGTCTATCCTTACTTCTCGGATTCATCAGGTGTGGAGGATACCCGCTTGTCTGCAACCACGGAGTCTCGCAAACTGGCCAGTAACTGTCGGATTTCTTGAAGTTCTTGCGCTTTAAAGAACCCGAGCATCACTAGGGCGACCGGATACATCGCCAGCAGTGCGAGCCCAACGCCAAGCGCCGCAGCTATAGGCGCCGGCGCTGCTATGACCATTATCCCATAGAGCACGATAGCCACTCCTGCAGCCGTCCAGAGCCGTCGCCATTCGTAGTGAATGGCGAAATAGCGTTGCGCGAAATAGCCTAACGTCAAAACGAACACAACTTGCCCAGCTACGACGGAAGCGGCTGCACCGAAGAGTCCCCAGTATGGGATTAGCATGAGGTACCCACCAACACTTACGACCGCGGCAAGTGCAGTCGCAATTGGATAGGCATGGGTACGCTTAGCGACGTTGATTGATGTCGACAATAAGGTGGATGTTGACTGGATTGCCATGCCAAGGGCCAGCAACGGTACGACCTGGGCCGAGGTATGGAAGGTATTAGGAGTCATCAGCTCGACGACTGGTTGCGCGAAGCAGGCCAGCGCCAGGGTTAGGAAGCTCAAGACGGCGAAAGCATAGCTAGAGAGACGACCAAACAACCGCGGAGCATCTGCGCGGCGCATCGAATCAAAAGCAAATGGCATCCAAGCTGTGGTGAATGCTACGGGGTAAAGTTTGACCAACGACGCGATACTGACACCGATCAAGTACACACCCACCTGTTCGAGGGGGAGATACAGTGTGAGGAAAAACCGGTCGCTCATCGCCATACCCTGATGCAGGATGCCCTGGGACGCCCGTGGAAGGCCGAATTGCAGCATCTCCCGTGCTACCGAACGGGAGAATCGCCAGGTCGTCATTGTGTTAATGCTCCGGCTGAGACCCACGACCATCAAGGTCGATATCATGACGTCGGCCAAAACGATGCCGGTGACGTTCCATCGCAAGCCGACAACGAACACGAGACGTAGGACAATCGTGCCAAGGGACCGGACGAAGGTAAGCGTGGCGTACGTGCGAGATTTCTCTTGGATTTGCAGGCGTGTCAGTGGGAGAAAAATAAAGCTACCAATGAAGCCATTCGCGAACAATAGGGAGAGTGTCGTCACGTGGTTCTGGCCGCCAAACAGTGCGCCATTGATTGTGGGTGCGAGACCTAAGAGTAGGAGTGTCAGTCCGCCGTTTGCTCCGATGAGAAAGAGGATGATAGTGCCGGCGAGCCGACGGCGTTCCTCGTCGCTCCGACAATCGTAATGGAGTCGCAGGAAAGAGGTATCCAAGCCCCATCGGTACACGGGCTTGAGTACTGCTTCGAGTACAAGGACCAGCGCCAGCACTCCATAATCTGAAGGAGACAGGACGCGGGTGTAGACCGGCAGAAGTAGAAATGTAGTCGCTAGGATCGCGATGTCTGCCGAGCCGTAAACCAGTAGATGGCCGAATATTCGACGAACATTGTCGAACATGCAGGCGGATTATAGTAGTAAGTCGCATCTTCTAAGAAACCTGCCTTGGTTGGGGGTCAGGGAATGTCTGGCGGTATTGTGGTAGTGGTTGGGTGATAATGCGGTGTCCGACACCTGACACCGAATGGTCACGTAGCTCGACTAGGGCAGGATTGAATTAGTTATAAAGGCCTTTCTCATGCGTATATGCATGATCAGCCCGGTTGCGCCGCCGGTACAGGCTGCCAACTCGCTGCTTCCGGAGTTGCTGGTCCACGAACTCCGGGAACGTGGAGTCGACGCCTCCTTCGTTTCTCATCCTACCGCTGGCGTAGTAAGCGCTGGTGGAACATTGAACACTTATGTTCCGCGCCGTGGTAGTGGTCTGCTTTACCGCAGTCGTGCGGGAGCAGTATTGGCTGGCGCGCGAATCGCGATGGGACTACGTGCAGCGCTGCGCGTCGCGGATCTCGCTCACCTCCACAGTAATGGGCTCATCGTCGAGGTTGCATCGCTGCTGGCGCGGTGGCGCACGACTCCTGGCATCATCACGCTCTACGGCACTGATATTTGGCACCATGATCCGGTGGTGCACCGAAGGTTCGCTGAGGTCGTCACAGGAGCTGCGCATCGCATCTTTTACAGTCGCGCGTTGCTGACACATGCACGTTCGCTCGGACTGGCGGTCGACCCATCGACTGTCATCCATGCTCCAGTGGCGGAGGTGTTTCGCGCCGTGCCGGATGAGGAGCGCCTCCAGATTCGTCGCGAGCTTGGTGTTGGTCCTGGTCCGTTGTTGCTGACGGTCAAGCGGCTTCACGAGGTCGCCGGGTATCCGGATCTACTCTCGATGATGCCGACCATCATCGCCGGCAGCCCTCAGACGACACTGTGGATCGTCGGAGAAGGAGAGCTCCGAGCAGAGCTCGAACGTCAGGTCGCAGAGCTCCAGTTAACCCGGTCCATCCAATTCCTCGGACAAATCGACAATGCTCGGCTTTGGCGGTACTGCGTGGCCGCTGACCTCTTCGTGCTACCGTCCCGTCTGGAGTCGTGGGGGAGCGTGTCGATTGAGGCGCTCGCCTGTGGCACCCCCGTTGTGGCTAGCAACACGGCTGGGTCGACGGAGGTCCAGTCATTTTTCCCGCATGACATGATGCTCTACGATGGAAGGAATCCGAACGCCTTGTGTGCGGCGGTGCGATCCGCCATGGCGCGTGGTGCGCCGCGTACGGGTTCGGAGACCGCGCGGACCATTGAAACGCGTTTCAGGCCGTCAATTTGCGCCGCCGCATATTACGAAATCTATGAACAAACACTTCGAGAGGCGTTCGACCGTCGCTCGAATCGGTACTAAGATCCTCAGTCTTGTTCTTGGTAATTAAGAAGGCGCCACGGGAGCACGAACCGCTCAAGGAGCACCTGTCGCGCCGAAACCGGATACTCAATAATTGTCCCACCACTCCGCAGGGCGACCTGATATTGGGTGAGAAAGAGTACGTTTGAGATAATTACGCAGGCGGCGATGATTCTGAAGGTCCCGGACCACTGAGCCCACCGCCAGGAGGACACGAGTGCTCCAAGGCCGACGGTGAAGAATACGGTATAGCTAACGAAGCGACGCGCGCCGAACGCTTCGCCACCCCACCAGTCGACGACAGCGGCGTTGACATAAACGGCGGTTAGTAAGACGGCTAACGTTCCCCATCCCAGTAGGCGATCTCGTTTTATCAGCCAGAAGAGCCCGCCGACGGCTAGCATGATCGCTGGCGTCCAGGAAAAAAGCCCATGATTCCAGGAAAAGAGCACTGCAAGGACTTGTGGTTCAGTCCACCGCATAAAGTTCTCTCCTTGGGGAGTGAGGATGAAGTGCCCATAGATTTGGCGCCACGCTAGAGCCTGCGGCGTGAACGCGACAACGAGCGCACTCCCCATGAGCGCCAGTCGTCCAGCTATAGCCCTCAATGTGGAGGTGCGATGGGCGACTGCCAAGCACGCTTCTCCCAAAGGCAACAAAAGAATGATTGCGTCTTGCCAACGGACCATAGCTGCCAGTCCCGCAAGTACTCCCAAGAGGGCATAGCGTGCTGGCCGCCAATCGCCTCGTGTCCGCAACCAGACGTGAACAAAGAGTGCGATTGTGAACAGAGAGACCGCATGCGAGTACGCGGGAGAGACGACCGAGTAGTAGATCGCGGGTGAGCCCAGCCACGCTACGAGCGTGGCCCAGAGCGCCGGTGCTGGTCTAAATACACTTGCGCAGACCCGATAGGACAGAAAAGCGCCCGCGGTTGCGTAGGCGATTCCAGACAACGCGACCGCGAACTGGAATGGAGCAGCGATACCGTCCAACGGAATCGGTATACCGACCATGCTCCCCATCACCATGACACCGAAAATCAAAAGGTATACCGGTAGCCATAGGAGAGCAGGACCGATCGACATCAGGTTGACGGCATGCCCCGTAGTCGTCCGGGTCGAGGTCCAGACATTGGCGGGATTCTCAGACCCGTAAAGAAGTTGATAATCGTTGATGAAGTTGACGTCCTGGTCGAACACGAGTGACCGAAGGTAGGCGTAGTATTGGATGCCGTCGCCGTCAATGATGCGGCCATGGGCACGTGGAAACATTGTCATCGCGATCACATAGGCGATCGCGAAAACAACGCCGATGCCAATGATGGTGCGACCGGGATGACGCTCGAAGCGGTCCAAGCCCAGCGTGAGATGCACGAGCACGTATCCTCGGAACGAACCGCAATTATAGCGTGCGACGGGGCAAAAAATTTAGGACTGCTTCACCGAGTGCGACGGCCACAGTAGGGACGGTAGAGCATGCTATTCTGGTTAACTAATTCAGGGATGTCTGACTTCAGCCGTGCCACTAGGCGATGCGCCATCTCGAGTAAGTCACCCATCCAAGAGTCGACGTGCGGTAATGGTTAAACCATCCAGACGCACCGCGTACAACATTTTCGGAATCGTCTTCAGCGTCTATATCATGACGACCGGTGGAAGTTTTGCCACCGATCTCGCAAGCTATGAGGTGACCAAGAATCTGGTACAGCAGGGTTCGGTCGCCATGTCGTACAACGTGCTTGCAACCGCTGCCGAACGCGGCGTGGATGGCCGATATTACGCACCCGTCGGTCTTGGACACCCGGTGTTCGGGGTTCCGTTTTATTTCGCCTCGCGCGTTATACAGCAGGGGCTAGATGTTAGGGTCGGTAAGCCCGAAACGCTGGACAAGGCCGCCGTCGTTCTGGGCAGTGCAGTAGCAGCCGCACTATGCGCTCCACTGGCGTTTTTGTTTGCGTGGCGTCTCACCGGCTCTGTTGTGGGGTCTCTGGTGGCAGCCTTCGGTCTGGCGTTTGGTACGATTCTTTGGCCGTATTCGAAATTTGGCTTTAATGCCCCACTGGCAGCGTTCTTCTTGCTTGCTGCCACTTACTGTACTTGGCTAGGGGTACGGTCCGCCCGCACTTCCGTTCTAGCTCTTGGTGGGATGTGGCTCGGCTGTGCGCTCCTAACCCGCCATGAGATGGCGCTTATGGCCATCCCGCTCGGTGTGTGGATTGTGGTCGAGTCAATGACGGACCGACCCCAGTTATTGCGCCGATTCATGACGTTTGGGGCGCCGGTGGCCGTCGCTGTTGGGGTTTGGATGTGGTACAACTTCGTCAGGTTTGGCCATCCGTTTGATACCGGATTGCTCCGGGACCCGAACGTCCAATTTGATACGCCGTTACTGGTTGGGTTATACGGGCTGTTGGCGAGTCCAGGGCGGTCCTTGTTTCTGTATGTCCCGATTGCTGGCGCGGGGATGCTTGCGCTGAAAGTGCTTGCCGGTCGTGATTGGTCGACGGCAATGCTTTTTGGTGGGCAGGTCGTCATGCTGTTGTTTGTGGTCGCCAAGTTGCATCAGTGGGATGGCGGCGAGAGCTATGGTCCGCGCTACCTAGTACCCGTGCTGCCATTCCTCACGATTCCCATTGCCGCTTGTTTCCCGCTCGACTATCGACCGCGCTGGCGACGGTTCTTACCCATCATCATTGCGGTCAGCATTCTTGTGCAATTGCCAGGTATTCTTGTTGACTATTCGAAGATGCAGCAGGCATTTGCTAGGCGGACCGACGAGTATTCGATTCAGATGAGTCGCTACACCTGGCCGGCAGCACCGCTCACGTTAAATACGCGCGCGGCGCTCCAAGGAGTACCCCAGAACATAGCCTATCTGTTGGGCATCTCGTCACCGCCTGATGTCAGCACCACCGGGCAGGAAACTCAGCGTGATTTTTCTCAGCAGTTCTCATTTAGTCTCGATTTCTGGTGGCTTTACCTCTTCTATTTGGGTGCGTTACCAGCTGGCGTGGCTCTCGTGCTCGGGTTGCTCCCGCTGCTTATCGCGCTGCGATTGGTTCGATCGTTGTACCGCTCGGTGCACGGTCACGAGGTCTCATCTGTATGAGCCTGCCAAGGGGACTATACCGAGGTTCGGCTCCAGCGGTGGTCAGACGAACGGCCCGGCTTGTCTTCCTGTTCAGTTTGTGTCTGTACGGTGCCACGACCGGCGGCAGCATGGCAACCGACATTATGGCCTACGAGGTCACGAAGGGAATCGTCGAGCGTGGCTCAGTTGCCATGCCTTACAACTTGTTCGAAATGGAAGCCCATCGCGGCATTGACGGACGCTACTACTCCCCCTATGGCCTCGGGCACGCGCTTTACTCAGTACCGTTTTATCTACTGGGGCGAACCGCTGAGCGTTTCAGCGGCGGGGGTATTGGTCGCTCCGAGTCTCTCCGGAAAGGAGCGATGACAGTCGGCAGCGCCTTCGCCGCTGCGGCATCTGTGTGGCTGACATTCTGGTTTAGCTGGGCCCTTGTGGGACAGCGTAGGCCTGCCGTGATGGCCGCCTTGGCACTCGGTTGCGCCACGGCGATGTGGCCCTACGCGAAATTCGGGTTCAATGCTCCTCTCGCTACACTGTGCGTTCTAACGGCCGTGTATGGGGCCTGGATTGGCGCTAGATTTCATCGGTTGTGGATGCTTGTACTCAGCGGTGCTGGTATTGGAGCTGCGCTCCTTGTCCGCCACGAACTGGTGTTAGTGGCGTTGCCGATCGCGCTATGGCTCATACTGGAATCATGGCCGGACATCCGTCGCGCCGTTCGAACCATCTCCGTGGTAGCAATACCGGCAGTTGTTGCTGCCATGATTACCGCCTACTACAACTGGATTCGATTCGGTAATCTGTTCGACACCGGTTATCTACGAGACCAAACGGCTGTATTCGATTCGTTTTGGCAAGGCGTTGTTGGGCTCACCGTGAGTCCTGGAGGGTCATTGTTTCTGTACTCCCCGCTGCTTCTCTTGGGAATTGCTGCTTTGGACGACCTCCGCAAAGAGGACCGGCACACAGCGATTCTACTGACTGGTGTCACCCTAGTGCTGTTCTGCTTCTACGCGTCGCTCGGGCACTGGGACGCTGATCGATCGTATGGGCCCCGGTATTTGTTACCGTTGATGCCGTTACTCTGCATACCGCTTGCCCGATGGTTTGATACTGGCGCTGCGGGCGTCCGGCAGAAGATCGTCATGGTTGGGTTGGTGGTGAGCATGTTGGTTCAACTCCCGGGCGTCTTGGTTGATTTCTCAAAGGTTGGCCATACCCCTGAAATCGGATATCAAACGCGTGACGTCCGCCGATGGGAATGGCAGTATTCGGCGCTGGTTCTGAACGTACGTGCTGCGGTCAGCACTGTTCCTCAAAACATTCGATACCTAGCGGGTGTTGCTCAGAGGCCTTCAACGGATCCCGCAATGGGCCTAGCTCGAAACTTTTCCGCTCAATTTGCCTACAGTCTCGATTTTTGGTGGATCTACTTGTATTTTTTGGGAGTCATACCCGCCAAGGTCAGTATCATTTTGGGATTATTGTCCTTCGGAATCACCGGCGCAGTCCTAATACGGCTTTGGAAAACTTAAGGCCGTTGAACCCCGTCTCGGTAAGTTTGCCGGGTCAGGATCACTTTGGCTGGTCTGTCTGTGTGACTAGGCGTCTAGGGCGACCTTCGTTAGTCCGGGGATGATGGCTTGAATTGATTGACCGCAGCGCAGACGCGGTTGACCGATTCATCCGTGAGGCTAGGATGGAGCGGGATTGAGAGGAGTTGGTGGCAGGCGGCATCGGCGACCGGGCACTCAGAGGGTGTGAACCGAGAAAAAGCTGGTTGCCGGGGCACCGGTGTTGGGTAATGCACGAGCGTACCAATGCCGAGGTTCCGCAGATAGGTCCGAAGGGTGTCGCGCCGTGTCGACAGTAATGGAAACAGGTGGTAGACGTGTCCGGCATCGAGTTCAGGTGGAATGGTGACGGATGCTTCTACGAGACCGTGTCGATAAGCGGTCGCGATAACTCGCCGGCGTTCCGTTCGTTCGGCCAGGTGTGGTAGACGAGTTCGAAGGATAGCGGCCTGGAGTTCGTCAAGCCGCGAATTGACACCGGTCTCGGTGTGCAGGTACTTAGCAGTCTGGCCACCATCTCTTAGGGCTGCCACACGGTCCGCGAGTGGACTGCTGTTCGTACACATGGCGCCGCCGTCACCCAGTGCACCGAGATTCTTTGTTGGGTAAAAGCTGAACGCTGCTGCTTCCCCGAATGTGCCAACCGGCTGGCCATTACAGGTGGCCAAGTGTGCTTGGCAGCAGTCCTCAACGACCACTAGTGCATGACGCGCCGCAACCGCCATTAATGCTGGCATGTCGGCAGACTGACCATAGAGATGCACCGGTACAATCGCGGCGGTTTTCGAACTGACTGCGTCGGCCACCGCCGAGGGTGACAGAGTCATGCGGTCTGCATCGATATCAGCGAAAACCGGTTTTGCTCCGGTCATCACGATCGCCAGTGCTGTGAATGCCGCTGTCAGCGGTGTCGTAATAACCTCATCGCCAGGTCCAATGCCGAGGCCTCTCAAGGCTAATGCCAGCGCGTCCGTACCACTGCCGACGCCGACGCAATGGGTGCTGCCTGTAACGCCGGCAAATTCCGTTTCGAAAGCCTCCATCTCTTGGCCTAATTCAAAGATACCGCGTTGCAGAACACGATCGATCGCAACGCGCACCGCACCGATGTCGTCGGGAACTAGTTGGAGGAAAGGAAGTTCCGGCAGTACGTTGACGCTGGACGGTTTATGAGACATCGCTTACGTAGTGTGCCAGATGATTTCGATAGAACGCCACAGTTCTGGCCAATCCCTTGTCTAGGGAGGTCATTGGCCGCCATCCCACCGTCCGTGTAAGTTTTGAGCAATCCGCGTAGAAATCTCCTATATCGATCGCTTTCTTCTCTAGCGGCCATTCCACATGTCGCACCCGCCCGGTTCCTGCCACTTGTAGGAGCTTCGTTGCGAGATCTCGAAGATTGATTGCTTCGGAACCACCGACATTGTAAACGCCGCCGTTACACTCTTCGGACGTTCCTGCCCGGAGAAAGGCATCGACCGCATCATCGACAAACACGAAATCTCTGATTTGTGATCCATCACCATAGATCTCGATTTCACGATCTTCAACTGCCAATCGAATAAACCAGCCAATGAAGCCCTGACGATTGTGCTTTATCAGTTGCCGCGGCCCGTATACGTTCGTCAATCGCAGTGAGCAACTTCGAACACCGAAAACGTCGTTGTAGACGAGATGGTAGTACTCACCGGCTGCCTTATTAATGCCGTTCACGTCCACTGGTCGCACGAGATGGTCTTCTGTGACCGGTAAGCTATCGGGCTGACCGTAAACTTGACGAGTTCCAGCGAAGACGATCTTTGCGCCGGGATTATGTTTCCGGCACGCTTCTAACAACGACAGTTGGCTTCGGCAATTAATTTCGAGATCGGTGTAAGGGTCATTCATGCTGTCGATATGACTCACCTGTCCGGCAAGGTTGAAGATCACATCTTTGTCGATGACTAGTTTGTCGATGGCACTGTTATCTCTGACATCCGACCTGTTCACGGCCAAGCGATCTTCGATACCGGAGATATTAAAAAGATTACCTCCATAGTCGGGAATGAGAGAATCGATGATGGAAACATCGGCGCCAAGGTCGACGAGTCGTCTAGCGAGATTACTCCCAATGAATCCAAGCCCACCCGTGATCAACACGCGACAATCACGATAGGACTCTCCATCGCCGCGTGTCATTCTGGATCCTTTACGCGTGAGGAGAGGGGAGTCGAAGACCTCGAGGCTACGACTCGTTCACGCCGCCAAACGAGTGCGAGCCAGAGTTTAAAGACATCCGTAACAGTGCGGAGAATCCGCCGGACGTTAAAGAATTGCGAGCGTCCGTACGCGCGGTGGTAGTGATGCACAGGAACCTCAGTTACTAGCACACCGACATCTTTTACCTTCTTCATGAGCTCGAGGCAGATGACACCGCTGTTCTTTTCAAGTGTGATCTGATCAAAGATACGGCGACGCATTAACCGGAAGTCACAATCAACGTCTCTGAGGCGAAGCCCGAACAGGGTTTTTACAAGATAGTGATACAGACGCCCAATGATGATCCGATGCAAGGGATCGGATCGACTAATCTTGTAGCCGTTAACGAAGTCGACCTCCGATGTGAGACGCTCCCAAAGCCGTGTCATTTCTCGGGGATCGTATTGTGCGTCCCCGTCGGTATAGAAGATGACATCCTTGGTGGCGGATGCGAAGCCTGTGCGTAGTGCAGCACCGTATCCTCCGTTTCGCGGATGGTGGATCACGCGAAGACTAGGATAAAGCTGTTCCAACTCCTTAAGGACGTCTCGGGTCGAGTCAGTGCTGCCGTCGTTTACAACGATGATTTCGTAGTCTGCTGTCAGTTTTTTCGCCGTGGCCACGGCGGCGATGACCATGCTTCCGATGGTGCCACCATCGTTATAAGCGGGAAAGAAGACGCTGAGACTGGCCTGTGGTTCAGACGACTGAGAATAGGGCGTCATTCGGCGGCTGGCTTCCTAGCCAGACAGAGTATCGAACTTCCTATAGGAAGATCCATCAGACGCAAAACTCCTGCTTCGGCCATGAGCATCAGTGAAAGCAATCCATTCAATGGTGCGGGCGGCATTCGAAAGTCGCCTTGCGTTTCTGACTTTGTTTCCAGACTTCGTACGCGCTGCAATAGTCTAACTGCGAGCATTGGTAAAAAGATCGAAGCGTTCGTGTGGGTGATTCTCTCGACTCGAAAGCCCGCCCGCTCAAGTGCTGAACCGAGGCGAGTACGTGAGTACCGGCGCCGCTCTCCGACGAAGCGCGAATGATTCCCTCTGAGCATGTTCATGGCCGGAACATTGACAATTATCGCCCCTCCCGGGCGCACGAGACGATACATCTCGTTAATGGCCGCCTGCTCCTTTCCATCTTCGAGGCAGTACAAGACATCGAAGGAGGTTGCCACATCGAAGGTATCGTCGAGGAAGGGTGCTTGTGTGGCCGAGGCGCACGCGACTCGGTTGTGCCCCGCTTCTAGAGCGAAAGTGATGCCGGTCCAGGTAAGGTCGAAGCCGAACGATCGGCCATATTTCTTAAGGATCGTCAAATTTGCACCCGTACCGCAACCACAGTCGAGAATACGAGGTCGGGAAATGCCTTTTGTAGCCTCTGTAAGGAAGGGTTTCACAAACAGACGAAAGCCGCGGTACCAGAAATGCCTACGCTCCGCCTGGTGTGTCGCTCTTAGTAAATCGTCCACCTCATAGAGATTCTAGCCGTTCTTGTGCTCTCGTAACCGATGCGGGATCAGATGGATTTGGTATAGTTCGGCCGATCGATCGCGATGGAGATAACGCGCCGCCTACGGCTTCTAAACGATGGGTTGACGAGTCGAGTGGGAGTAGGCCTTCTTCTCATTCTGGTCTTCCTGCTCTCGTTGCCAGCTGTTACCACCCGCCTGTACTCAGCCGATGAGATCGAGTATTTTGCCTTTCTTCGCTCTTTGTGGTTTGACCAAGACCTGTCGTTTGAAAACGAGTATCAGTATTTCTATGACCGAGGGATCGCCCACGCGTACGGTTTTCACGAAACCTTCCTTGAACTCCGTACCGAAACTGGCCTTCGGTATAACTTCGGCACGATCGGCTGTGCCATTCTATGGGCCCCAGCCTATGCAGTTGGGCATATGGTGGCGCTTACAATGCGGTGGCTTGGGTCTGAGGTGTTAGCCGACGGGTTTTCCCAGCCCTACTTGTCGGCAGTGGCATACGGTTCGGCCGTCTACGCCTTTCTTGCTGTTGTTATTTCCGTGGCAGTAGCACGACGTTTGGTGGGCGGAGGCATTACCACTGGGCTCTTGACGTGGTTGGGCACACCTTTGCTGTTCTACACATACATCGCGCCGGGGATGTCGCATGCATGCTCAGCGTTTATGGTGGCGGTGTTCGTTCTGGTTTGGCTGCGCGTCCGACGAGCTTGGTCCCTGCCTGGGCTCGCCGTGCTTGGTGCTGTGACGGCACTCATGGCGATGGTTCGAGAGCAAGATTTGCTACTGGTGATTGGACCGATTGCAGATTTCATTTGGACCGCCATCACCAGAATTCGCACTTCTGGTGATCGAATCAGATCGGCACAACGATGGTTCACCGCTTCCATCGTTGGCAGTGTCGCGTTTGCGATTGTCTACATTCCGCAGGCGATCAGTTACATCGTACTAAATGGCCGGTTTGGTCCTCCAAATGTGATTACCGGAAAAATGAATTGGTTGGCGCCTCACGCACTGCAGGTACTGTTCTCCCTGGAGCACGGCTTGTTCTTGTGGACACCTCTCTTGTTGGTAGCGTCTGGTGGCCTGCTTTGGCTGGCGTGGTCAGGATGCGGTGGATCAACTGACCGAATCGACATGCGGAGGATTGGATTGCTTCTGTGTCTAATGGTGCTTACTCAAGTCTACGTGACAGGCAGCGTTGATTCATGGACGTCAGCCGGTGCGTTCGGTCAGCGTCGCTTTGTTGGACTGACCGTTGTGTGGGTCTTGGGACTGGCAACACTGTTAAATGTCACACGTGCTGGGACTCGTCACCTCCTGTGGGGTGTTTGTGCACTGAGCGTATGGTGGAATCTTGGCCTGATAGCGCAGTTTGGTGCTGGCATAATGGATCGGCAGCGGCTGGAGTTAGTTCGGAATGCTCACGGAACCTTTATCGAGGTTCCCCGTCGGTTACCGGAGCTCGCATATCGTTACGCCTTTGATCGACAATCGTTCTACGCTCCCAAGACGCCGTGAAGAGGTGCGCTCGCGATGTAGGTCGGCTTCGCTAGGATTCTGGGATTAGTGTGCGGTTACTGTTTCTCGCGGATATCCGTTTTCCACTTGAGCGCGCGAATGGCGTCCAGACGATGGAGACCTGTGCTGCGCTGGCTCGTCGTGGACACAAGATCTACCTGGGTGTGAGACCGGACACGAAGAGTCCTACCCGTGACCCGTTTGCTTATTACGGGTTTCCACCACTTTCTGGCCTCGAAATTCGACGAGCACCGGCTCTTGGAACGATGTGGCTTAGACGAGTTCAATATCTTGTACAAGTTCTTGTCTGGATTAGCGAGTTCAGAAGGGGTGGCGTGATATTCACTCGTGACCTCGGCGTTGCCTCACTAATATTGCAGTTACCCAGGAAGCTTCGCTCGCCGTTAATTTACGAGTCGCATTGCTTTTCACCCACGGAGGCTGCCCAGCGATCACAGGCACTATCGACGGCACGGGTCGTGTCTTCAAGGAAACAGAGACGCCTCATGCGGCGGGAAGGACGTGTGTGGCGTGGTGCTGACGGATACATTGTAACTACGACCGGGAATCTAGCTGAGCTTGAAGGACGATTCGGAAAAAGGTTGCGGGTGGCGGTGATTCCAAACGGAACACGCCTTCAACCGGACAGGAAATTTGAAGCTCTTCATCCTATACCGCCGCTCTGTGTGGTCTACGCTGGACATCTCTACCCTTGGAAGGGTGTGGACGTGCTACTGCAGGCACTTGTCAACCTCGAGGGTGTAAACGCAACAATAATTGGAGGCGATGCAGCCGAGCCGGACTTTCAACGCCTCCAGGATACCAGTCGAAGTATTGGGCTTGGCTCACGAGTGAATTTTGTAGGGATGGTTGAGCCTTCGAGGGTGAGTGGATTGCTGGCCAAGGGTGATGTTTTGGTCTTGCCGAACGTTGGCTCTGATTCCACTGTTAACTATACCTCGCCACTTAAACTGTTTGAGTATATGGCTGCTGGCAAACCGATTGTTGCATCGAATTTACCTTCCATTCGTGAAGTGTTACGAGATGGTGAGAATGCAGTACTCGTTGAGCCAGGAAACCCAACGGCGCTTACCAGCGGACTTCGCCGGGTGCTTGAGGATCGGAAGTTGGCAGAGCGGATTGCAAGTCGGGCTTTTGATGAGGTGACCGAATACAGCTGGGATTGCCGCGCCGCGCGGGTAGAGGCTTTACTGAACGAAGTTATGCGTAGTGTCCAGTTAGACGATTCTCAACGGGCGAGCCAGATGTGATTTCTAGGAACTTGCTCTCTCTTGTACGATGTCCGGACTGTCGAGGCTCACTTTTCGGACAACCTGAGAATCTTCTGTGTTCCAGCTGTGGACGTGTATTTCCGAGTGTATCGCCGGATTTTCTCGACTTGAGGCCGACCCGAGAATTCGCGGACACCACGGTATACCAAGACGAGGCGCTACACGCTGATGCCCGCTACGACGTTACTAGTGCACCGGTACTGTCGGCAAGGCTTCGCCAGGACCTTTTGCGAAAGTTTCTTAAGATCACTCCGCACGACCGTCTGATCGATCTCGGGTGTGGAAATGGGCGGTCGCTCTTGTGGAATCGAGAATTGGGTGCGTGGAGTGTAGGTGTTGATGTGAGTTCATTTTTTTCATCGGAGGTTCGTCAAGTCACGGATTTAGTGGTAAGCGATCTCAGATGTTTACCACTAGCGAATGCTAGCTTCACGAAAGCGGTTTCGTTAGATGTGTTAGAGCATCTTTCACGAGACGATTTATCGTTGATGCTCAGTGAAACCGCACGCGTATTATCAGTAGGAGGACAGTTCTTTGTATACAGTCACGTAATGAACAATTCATCCTTAGCATTTGGTTTGCGCGTCATTAATACGTTCGCGCGTTTTCTTGAGCGTATGGGCGTCCTCGACCTAGCTCACGAACGCCTTCGGAAATCTGACCATCGCAATCCCCTTACAGATCTCGACGACCTACATCGAATGCTTCGTAAGCACCGGTTACATGTCATTAAGATTCGTTACTACACGCCCCTCATCGGCGCGTTTATCGAAAACATACTGGTTCGGGCTGGCGAACAGTTCTTGCGTCGAAGGGCAAAACGTCGTTCGGGCGGTCAAGGCACGGCTCGACCAGGAGAGTTGGATCGTGCTGTTCGGACTAAGGCGACGCTCTGGATTGAGAAGCGTGGTCTGATGTACCACAGTTTGCGATTGGTGACTTGGTTTATGAAGCTTGATCTTCTGTTGTTTGGCCGTATCAAGAGCGGTCCTTTCTTTGCACTGATCGAGCGAATGCCTGATCCAAGTCCTAGTTCGCCAGGGGTTCCCGCTGAGTGATGCGCATTCTTTACCTAGCAATTGATCAAACAGTTCCGGGGACGACTGGTGGTCCTGTTCACGTTGCCCAGGTGGCGATTGGGCTTGCAGCACTCGGGCACGAAGTACATGTTGCGATTACTCCGGGCAAGGAAACGCTTCCGGACAGTCCAGTGCATTGGCATTTCATACGGCCTCCGTTGGGCTGGCGTCAGCTTCGCTGGATGCGGCTGCGGCGTGTTGAGGCCCTTGCACGGGAGCTCAGGGCCGACGTTGTTATCGAACGGTATTACAACTTCGGTGGGGAGGGTGTATGGGCAGCCGCACGCACAGGTGCTCTGGCTGTATTGGAGGTCAACGCGCCCATCATTGATCATCCAGGATCCCTAAAACGTTGGATCGATCGTGCCCTCGTCTTTGAGCCAATGCGGCGATGGCGAGAATGGCAGTGTCGTCACACTAATCTATTTGTTACGCCTAGTACCAATATCCTGCCCGAATGGGTTGAGCCGCGCCGGATAATCAGGCTTGAATGGGGTGCTGATACCGCCCGATTCACTCCTGAAGCCCGTGGCAACGTCCCGTTTCAGCGTGAGACTGGAAACACGGTCGTCATCTTTGCTGGTGCCTTTCGACCTTGGCATGGTGCTATTCACCTTGTGCGTGCGATTTCGCGGCTGCGCAGTCGTGGAAGGGATGACATCAAGGCAATTTTCGTCGGCGATGGCCCAGAGCTTGGGCGTGTGCGCCGCGCCGCGGTCGGCGTTGAGGGCATAGTGTTTGTGGGTCGATTGTCGCACGGTAAAATGCCGGCTTGCCTTGCCGCCGCCGACATCGGCGTCGCTCCGTTTGATGTTGAGGCCCATGGACCGTTACAGCTGGATTTCTACTGGTCACCATTGAAGGTGTTTGAGTACATGGCTGCAGGACTGCCGGTCATTGTGCCGAATATCGAGCGTCTGAGTAAATTGTGCCGAGATGGTCGTGAAGGTTTCACCTACGCTGCGAACGATGCTGACGGCCTAGCGAATGCAATCGAGCGACTGGCGGATGCGCCAAATCTCGATGAACTCGGCCGCGCCGCTAGAAAGCGTGTGGTCGAAGAGTATGGGTGGGATGTGCACTGCCGGCGGTTGTCAGAGGCACTCTATGAGCGTTAGCCAAGGGTGTCGGCGTGCCTTCATGGCTCTGCTGAGGTTGTCCTTAACATAAACAAATCGGTTCATGGTTCTAGATACGCCAAGCGGAGTAACAAAGTAGAATTTTATTGGTGAACTACTTCACCGTGGTCGCTGAATGGACGCTATGGCCAGTCGCTACACGTATCTCTTTACTATTTGTGTAATCGCTTCTGCGGTGCTGGGCGCAACGTTCTGTGCACCTGACACGCAATCCAAAGACGCGCGGTCGCAAGGTCCTAGACTGCCAGACTCAGAGACTGTAGACCTCGCTGAGGCCGATCAAGGAATTACTGATCTGCGTGCACGTGCCGAACAAGGCAACGCGGAAGCGCAGCTTGTTTTGGGGGGGATGTATTTTGCGGGGCAAGGGGTCGCGGAAGATGCCGCCGAAGGGGTGCGGTGGTGGCGCCTGGCGGCGGAGCAAGGACATCTCC
>Ga0315336_1000870_pt1 | contig 69008 bp, 64 predicted proteins | sample ASW5metaG_FD_204512 | JGI IMG/M metagenome (GOLD analysis project Ga0315336, IMG submission 204512) | Ammonia-oxidizing marine archaeal communities from Monterey Bay, California, United States - ASW #5 | ecosystem: Environmental > Aquatic > Marine > Intertidal zone | place: USA: California... | reverse complement strand
TGCAATTTGTGTTCAGTGAAATATGCATTGTACTGATCGATGACCTGCTGAGCCATGTACGCGCCGCCAGCGTTTTCGAAGAATGCCCAACCATCCAAATCTTGTTGTTTAAATGCTGGGAAGTTCGCGCGAACCGCGTCTGTATTCAATGGCAATGTCATGATCATCCGTCCAGATATTGGTTGTACCAAACATTGGTAGCTTGGCTATCTGTTTCCGGCAAGACAAAAAGAAACGCTTCGGTCTGGGAGAAACCGAAACGCTTACTTTGGGGGAACGATAGTTTGGGAGAAGCGAATAGGCGACGGGGGCATTGCCGCCTATTCTGGGCTAAATAGGGTTAGCCGTTTGCAGGGGCAGGACCATCACCTTGTGGTGCGTTACCGCGTTGGCCGTTTTTACCTTGCATCTTGCCTTTGCCGCCTTTTCCTTTTTTGCCGCCGAATTTGTTCAATTCAGCTTTTTGCTCATCTGAAAGAGTGTCGAAGAAAGCTTCGAATGAAGGGAGAACTTGGTTCATGCTTTCAAGTTGAAGTTCCATCATTGCCGTACGGTGCTTTAGCTTTTCAGCCGCGCCTTCAGGTTTTTCTGCTTTCAATGGTGTACATGCTTCAGCGTAATCTGTTTGTGCAGTTAGAGCTGCTGTTTTCAAGTCATCAAAGGCTGGGCGTTGTGCATCAGTTAGATCGATGCGGATCGCCATGATTTCCATGCCTTTTTCCAAACGTTCTGCGCCAGTTTCTGAGCAGATTGAGTTTAGGAAACCGTGACCGCCACGAACGTTGCGGTGTTGACCTTTGCTTTTGCGCTCTTGTTTCTGTTCAGCATTTTTACCATCGCCATTTGATGCAGTTGCTTGAGCGTAAGCCGCTGGAGCAATCGCGCCGATAGACAAAGTGCCGATAAGTGTAGAAGCAAGTACAAGTGCTGAGATCTTTTTCATTTTCTTTTTCCTTTGCCCGATCGTTAGGGGCGGTTAGTTGTCCGTCTGATCGAGATTGAAGATAAGGGAGCTCACATTGCCTAAAGTTTTCCATCACATGAATAATTGTCCATGTTTGTAATGTTTAGGACTTCGGCTTCATAAAAAAAGCCGATGCGGTGAGGCATCGGCTAAGTTGGTTGAGTTGATTTGTTGGCAGGGGGTGACAACAAACCTAGGGTAATTTGGAGATGGTATTAGCGGCTTCGTTCAGAGATCGTTGCGCGCTTTGCAGATTGCTTGGATGTTCTGTGCCAAATGCCAAGAATGGTCGCGCTACAAAGAGCAAGGGCTGGCAAAATGATGGTGAGGGCCATTGTGTCTGTGTTTTCGCCCGAGGCGCCCATGGCTGGTCCAACAACACCGATAACTGCAAACATGGCCGCGCTAATCGCTGCGAGAACTGTGGTGCGTTTCTTTGTTTTTGAATTGACGAGCATGATGCGTCCTAGCGTTTGTTTTCTTCGATGATCACAAATTGGCGGACACTTGCGTTCAGAGTTGGTTCGGAATTGGGAAATTTGCGAACCATTTTGGGGCATCATTAGGGCAACATGATCTTTATCGAATGTGAGGTTGCCAAGTGATGCACAAATTGCTTTGCTCACTATGTTCCAACCAAACTAAAAGATTCTTGTCCCATGAATATGATTTCTGACGCGCTTGCCCGTGTGAAGCCCTCTGCCAGCATGAGTATTTCTCAGATCGCCCTCGAAAAGCGTGCTGCTGGGGTTGATATTATCCCTATGAGCGCAGGCGAACCCGATTTTGATACCCCCGACCATATCAAGGATGCTGCCAAACGAGCGCTGGATGCTGGCAAGACCAAGTACACAGCAGTTGATGGTATCCCTGAATTGAAACAGGCAATTGCAGAAAAGTTCGCGCGCGAGAACGATCTAATGGTCGACCCTGCAGATTGCTACGTGGGAACGGGCGGCAAGCAAATCATCTTTAATGCACTCGTGGCGACGTTGAACTCAGGCGATGAGGCATTGGTACCTGCGCCTTATTGGGTTTCCTATCCAGAAATGGTGCGCCTAACGGGTGCAACGCCGATCATAATGGATACGAATGCGGGTTCAGGTTTTAAGATTACAGCGGAGCAACTGGACAAAGCAATCACCTCCAATACCAAGTGGCTTTTGATCAACTCGCCCGGCAATCCATCAGGAGCAGTTTATTCACGAGAAGAGCTTGAAGCTTTGGCTGTGGTTTTGCGAAAGCACCCGCATGTTCACATTTTGATGGATGACATCTACGAGCACCTTACTTATGGCAGCTCGTTTTTCACGATGGCACAGGTTGCACCTGATCTGGCTGAACGGACACTGACTATGAATGGGGTTTCCAAAGCCTATTCAATGACTGGATGGCGTATTGGTTATTGCACTGGCCCAGATTGGCTGCTCAAAGCAATGCGTAAGTTGCAAGGACAATCTACATCAAACCCGTGTTCAATTGCCCAATGGGCCGCTGTTGAAGCGCTCAATGGGGATCAATCATTTCTTACCGATTGGCGAAACGTCTTCGTGCAGCGTCGCGATTATCTAGTCGACCGCCTTAACAAAATTGACGGGATTGAATGCCTGACGCCAGATGGGGCGTTCTATGTGTATCCATCTTGTGGCGCCTTGCTTGGCAAAGTCACTAAAGGCGGACGCAAACTAGAAAACGACGAAGATGTGGTTATGGCGCTGTTGGACGAAATGGATGTGGCAACAGTTCATGGTGGCGCTTACGGCGTGTCGCCACATTTCCGCGTGTCATATGCGCTTGCCCAATCTGATATCGAACGAGCATGCGATCGATTTGAAGAATTTGTTGCTAGCTTGAGCTGAGCTCAAGAGGTCTCTCCGCTCTTCTAAAGAGCGGAGAGCGGTCCCTTTAACTAGGCTTTACGTGCGTCGCGTCGGGCATCAGCTTTCTTGAGCGTGTTGAGGAATGTGTCCTTCACGCCTTGACCGTTCACTTCCACACAGACTTTGACAGCTTTTGTTTTTCTGTCTGGTTCTTCGATTGTGTTGCCGGCTTGCTCGCCCTCAAGAATTGTATTGAGGGGCACTTCATGGACTTCAAAGAAATCTGGGTCTGTGATTGCAATCACAGCGGCAGGGTCGTGCAAGTAACAGCCATTCACACCAACCTGCGTGGTGTAAAAGTTGATGTAATAGTCTGATACGTCTTGCAAGAACTGGCCAATGTCTGGCGATGCTTTGGTGACTTCGCGAAAATCTTGCATATCGCAGATCACCAAATGAGTCACGTCCAAGCCAACTAGGGTTACATCCCAATCTGCATCAAATACTAATTGCGCAGCGTGCGGGTCATTCCAAATGTTGGCTTCTGCGTATTCGTTGACATTGCCCGGTGCGCGAACAGCGCCGCCCATGATCACGACATTCTTGACGTTCTTCGCAATTGCAGGATCGTGTGCCAAAGCCAGTGCTAGGTTAGTCAATGGTCCAACGGCACAAATTGTTATTTCACCTGGTTGTTCCGCGGTCACTTGGCAAAGATATTCTGCTGCAGAACGGCCATCGGCTTCACGAGAAGGCACTTGTGGTGGATAGTCGCCAAAGCCTTCTTTGCCGTGCACAAAATCCGCATGTGGGTTTGGGATTTGGGTCAAAGGTGTTGGCGAGCCTTCAGCCACTGGAATGTTTAGGCCAGCAAGATCAGTCAGGTGAATGGCGTTACGGGTTGCCACTTTCACGGGGACATTGCCGAAAATTGTGGTCAAACCAATGACGTCCAGGCGTTCGTCAGCAAAAGCGTGGTGCAATGCCATCGCGTCATCAATGCCTGGATCTGTGTCGATGATAATTTTGTGCGTGGTCATTTTTGTGTCTCCAGAAAGGCGAGTACTTCAGAAATTGGTGGGATCGCATCGGCAGCGCCGGGGCGTGTAACTTGAATTGCGGCTGCGGCGCTTGCGATTTGCAGTGCTGTTTGCGGCTCGTCGCCCAAGTCTAGTCGCGCGAGGAAGTAGCCTGTAAATGTGTCGCCGGCGCCTGTTGTGTCGACAGGTGTAACTTTAAACGCGTCCACTGTCATCTCTTTGTCGCCGTCGCGATAATCGGCACCGTCGCCGCCTTTGGTAATGAGGATCTTGGCGACAGGCAAATCGCTAACCGGCATAGACATTGCTTGAGCCAACTGAGCAGCCTCGATTTCATTGACGGCAATAAGATCAACGTGAGGGATCATTTTGGAAGCGATTTCTGCATCAAAAGGTGCTGCTGCGTAGGCAACTTGCAGACCTGCCGCTTTGGCCAATTGTGCTGCCTCCAAGATCAAGTTGGTTTCATTCTGCAAAAGAAGCCAATCGCCCTTTTGTGCTGCGTTTACCGCTAACTGGATTTGGTCTTGCGTAAGCGTTTGGTTGGCCCCGCCATGAATGACGATTGTGTTTTCGCCTGCATCGTCGACATAAATTACGGCATGACCTGAGGCGCCTTCATCGGTCACGACGTGCTTAGTTGTGACACCATTTTCGGCAATTCGCTTTTTCGCCCAAAGCCCATCTTCGCCGACGCGTCCAACATGGGAGACGCTACCACCTGCCTTTGCTATGGCGATTGATTGATTGGCACCTTTGCCGCCCAGACCGGCGTTGTATCCTTTATTGCTCAATGTTTCACCAGCCGCTGGGAAGTGCGAAACCCGGTGGACATAGTCAATATTGATCGAACCGACGTTGATAATGGGCATAGTCAAACCTTAGTTAGTTCACAGCTACATATAGAAATTTAATCAAATGGTCAAAAACTAAACCTCAACAACTTTGTGACCTACTCACGCGGATTTTACAATTGCTCAGTTGCTTGTGAGCGCAAACTTGTATCAGTTGACCCTAACATGTGACGGAGGAGTGCACGAATGTTCATCAAAAAACGCAAGAGTTGGGAAATCGCAGAGCGCGAAGCAACACCTGAAGGTGTCTATCTCAACCGACGCCAAATTATGGCCGGGGCAGGCGCAATCGGGCTAGCAGGTGCTTTGGGCACAGTGCGAAGTGCATTTGCCGCGACTGATGATGAACGCAAAGCACTAAGTGCACCGCGCAATGAAGCATTCCAGCTCGATCGGGAAATGACCCCCGAAGAAGTGAACCTAAGCTACAACAACTTTTATGAGTTTGGGTCGCACAAAGAAATTGCTAAAGACGCACAAGCTTTAGAAGCGCGCCCATGGCAAGTTACAATTGACGGAATGGTTGATAAGCCGATCACAATGGATATTGATGAGCTCATCAATAAAATGGGTATCGAAGAACGCCTTTATCGTCACCGTTGCGTGGAAGCTTGGTCAATGACTGTGCCGTGGATAGGTTTTCCACTTTCAAAACTGGTTGAGCTTGCAGCGCCACAATCCGGTGCGAAATATCTAAAAATGACTACATTCAACGATCCAAATGTTGCTCGTGGGATCAAAACCCAACCTTGGTATCCTTGGCCCTATGTTGAAGGCCTTACGATCGAAGAAGCGCAGAACGATTTAGCCTTTATGGTTGTTGGTGCTTACGGAAAAGAAGTCGCTGATCAAATGGGAGCACCGTTGCGTTTAGCTGTGCCATGGAAGTTTGGCTTCAAGTCGATTAAATCCATCACCAATTTTACTTTCACGAACGAGCGCCCAGTAAGCTTCTGGGAACAGCTTCAGGCGAAGGAGTATGGTTTCTGGGCAAACGTAAACCCTGAGGTGTCGCATCCGCGTTGGACACAAGCCACTGAGCGGGTTCTACACACTGGCGAGCGAGTTCCGACATTGTTGTTCAATGGTTATGGCGAACAGGTTGCAGACCTTTATACCGGTATGGAAGCTGAAGGCGACCGCTTGTACCGATAATCTAAATCTTCTCCTCCGAAGATCTTTGCGCCGGCCGATTGGTCGGCGTTTTTTTATGCATTTCTTAGATTTGGCAGTTTGGAGCGCAAATCTGACTTTAAGACGCCAGCCTGCCTGTTCAACATTCGCTAAGAACTATGGCATGGACATCGTTTCAAAATACAATCAAGACGCAGCAAACTGGGACGTAAAGCTACGCAAACGTGGCTATTCCAATGCCTACACCCAGTTTCTGAAGAAGCATGTTGGCTCTTCGCAGCCAACATTAGATGTTGGAGCAGGGACAGGACTTTTCGCTGACGCTTGGCTGAGTGCAGGGGGGTGCAGAGATCTCACTTTACTTGATCCTTCTGCTGCCATGTTGAGTTTGGCGAGGAAACGCTTTGCAGACCCATCCATCAAGCTAAAGAGTGTGCAAGCACGTCTCGAGGACTATGGGTCTGGTGACCGTTTTGGCACTGTATTGGCTGCCCATGTTTTGGAGCATTGTTATGACCCTCAAGGCGCTCTTGCGAAGCTTGCAACCCATTTGGGGCAGGGCGGTCAGATGATCCTCGTTGTATCGAAACCTCATTGGTGTAACTGGTTGATTTGGCTGCGTTACCGGCATCGCTGGTTTTCATCCGCTGAAGTCGAGAGTTGGGCAAAATCAGCCGGCCTACTTCATAAAACTACCCATCAGTTTGCCAATGGGGCGCCTTCGCGCACCAGTTTTGGCTATGTATTCATAAAAAAATAGAAGGACATATCATGTTAGTTGCCCATGTGACTTTTGACATCAAAGAAGAAGATTGCCGCAAAGCGTTGGACTTGCTGGTTTCCCAATCAGAAAATGTTCGTTCAATGTCAGGATGCGTGAAGTTTGTACCCTTCCGTGATGCCACAAATTCTCAAAGTATCGGTGTGATACATGAGTGGAAATCAAAGGCCGATTTCGCAGGTTACACTAATTCAGAGGAATTCGCAGAGTTAGGTAAAATACTGAAACCAATGATGTTAAAGCCGCCCGTTAGTGATCGTTTTGACGCTGAGCTTATTGCAGCGTAGATTGGCTTGATATGGAAGATGCCTATTGTTTTCATAAAGACTTCGAGCCTTCACAGCCTGCTCAGTTCCAAACTGAGCAGCACTATTTCCTTTATGCAATAAGGGGAACACTTCGACTTGAGGCACAAGGTAAGCGATGGACATTGCCGCCAGCCCGTGCCGCACTGATTGCTGCTGGGCATCCCATAACCATCTCCGTTTTGTCCCAATTGACGACCGCTTCTGTCCTATTTCCGTCTAGCGTTATGGATGAGCCCTCAGAAGCCCTTTCTGTTTTTGATATGACGCCACTTGCGCGCGAACTTGTGGCCGAATGTCGTGACTGGGGGCAAGATGCTCATCCGCTATCTGAATATGCACGAGGGATATTCGCCGCACTGTCTGGGGTCGTTACCCGGCTTGCACAAATGCCAAGTCGCTGTGTTTTGCCAGCCCCAAAATCACAAGCATTGATAAAGGCCGTTGCGCTGACAGAAGAGCAGTTCGATCGAAACTTGGCCTTTGATGAAATTGCTTTATCGTCTGGTCAGTCGCCCAGAGCGTTGGCACGTCGTTTTGCTGAAGAAATGGGAATGACTTGGACGCAGACTTTAGCGCGTATCAGGATCATCAACGCAATCGAACGCCTCGCGACGACTGATGCGACGATAACGCAGATTGCTGTATCTGTTGGCTACAACTCTTTGTCAGGTTTCAATGCTGCGTTTCGTGACCTGACAGACATGACACCAACCCAATATCGAACCAGTTTTTCGTTGGGCGAAGCATAACTTGAACAGTTTGTGATGTGGAGCTTCTGCTAAAACAAGAAAAAAGGCTCTACCTAAAAGGTAGAGCCTTGAATTCTGGCGGCAAACATCGAGGGAGGAGGGACGTTGTCTGCCGTCTTGCGAGTTGACTTCGTGGGAGGAGGGTACGTCATCAACTCGTTATGTATTCTATATGCGCTCATCCTACTTAAAGAACAATTGCTAAGTACGCATATATGCTATGCGTTTTCAGCATAGCTTGTATTTTTCCTAATAAAATCAATGGTATAATCTCTTTTGTGACAATGCTTCGTTTCCTCATAGTTCGGTCTGCAGGCGGTTTACGGTGCAATTTGTTGATAGCGAGTTCATGTCTGGCAATGTCGAAACTTTGCGGGTAGCGTTGAACATTCGAGAAAACGCACTTTTACCGCTAGGTCATTGGAGAGTTCGATTGAGTGAAGTTGGCACAGCAGATGCGAAATTTACCCATGGAAGCACACTGCGCCATGTTGTGATCATGTCGCTAACATCTAGCTTAGGCATAATGGCTCTGTTCACTGTCGATTTGATCGACATGGTGTTTGTGTCCATGCTTGGACAAGATGCTTTGGCAGCTGCCGCAGGATATGCTGCTATTCTGTTGTTTTTCACCAACTCGATCAATATGGGATTATCCATCGCCGCAGGTGTCTTGGTTTCCAAAGCGATTGGCGCAGGTGATCATGAACAAGCGCGAGAATATGCGACAAGCGTTGCAATCTTTGCGGTTATCACAGGATTGCTAATCCCTAGTTTGGTTTTGCCAAATGCACATTTTTTGTTGGCACAGTTAGGGGCAACCGGTGAAGTCGCAGATAAGGCAGTTAGCTATCTATGGATTTTGATGCCAACCATGGGCGTTCTTGGCGTCGCGATGACCGGCTCCGCTGTGCTTTATTCAAACGGTGATGCACGCCGAGCGATGTATGTGACGTTGTCTGGCGGTGCGGTGAATTTTATGCTCGACCCCATATTGATTTTCGGATTGGGCATGGACTTGCAAGGAGCTGCACTTGCTTCAGCAATAGCACGGTTCGTGACATTGTTCTTCGCCCTTAGGCCCGCGATCAAAATGTACAATGGATTCTCACGGCCGAGCTTTTCGCTGTTGGTGCGCGACTTTGCGCCTGCGTCTGCTTTAGTGGCCCCTGCAGTTCTTACAAATCTTGCAACGCCAGTGGGGTCGGCAATTGTCACAAGGGAAATGGCAAAATATGGGACCGACGCCGTTGCAGGAATGGCAATTGTTGGTCGCTTGGTGCCAGTTGCCTTTTCTGTTGTGTTTGCGCTGTCAGGGGCAATTGGGCCGATCGTTGGGCAGAACTTTGGCGCTGGACTATTGCCGCGTGTGAAAGAAGCCTTTTGGGATGGCATCAAGTTCACTCTGCTTTATGTCTTGGGAGTGGCATTGTTGCTCTTCTTATTGCGCGAACCCATTGCCAACCTGTTTGGTGCAACTGGCATCGCCAGAGAATTGATTTATCTTTTCTGCGGGCCGTTGGCGCTGGTGTATATCTTTAGTGGTTCAATCTACATCTCCAATGCCACATTCAACAATCTTGGACACCCAGTATATTCAACATGGCTGAATTGGGGTGTGCATACCGCAGGAACGCTTCCATTTGTCATTCTTGGAGGAATGTATTTCGGGGCACCTGGAGTGCTAATGGGGCAAGCCCTTGGGCAGATGCTATTTTCAATTCTCGCTGTCGTCTTCGCCAGACATGTAATCGCCAACCCCGCTGAAAAGCTGCATTTGGAGCCGTTTCATCTGCACAGGCGTAACCATCAAATCTATTGCAGAGGTAATCGCTAGCAACAGAACTAAGTTAGAACTACAATTTTACCGCCCGCTTCGTTGTTTTCCATGCAGCGATGCGCTTCAACGATTTGGTCGAGCTTAAAAACTTTGCCGATTTTGGATTTAAGGGTGCCTTCCTCGATTTGATCGATAAGCTTTTGAAGCGGGGTCTCCATGAACTCCCTGGTTCCGCCTGAGTAGGTCGTGAGATTGACGGCCATGGGGATCGAGCCCATGGGGCTAAAGTGTTCAATTTCCCATTTATTGCCGACCATGCCGGTCATACATACAGAGCCTCCAATTGCGGCGCAGTGGAGCGAGTCAATCAGTGTTGTCGTTCCGACCAACTCGAGTACTCGCTCAACGCCGTTCGGCCGGAGTTCTTTTAGTTTTGGCGCAATCTCTCCGTTATCAATCAAGACATGGTCAGCACCATTCTCGAGCAGGAACGCTGCACTCGATTTTTTTCGCGTGGTGGCAATAACCTTTATGCCTAGATTTTTTGCAATCGCCGCAGCAGCAAGTCCAATAGAGGTTGTCCCGCCACGAATTAAGAGTGTGTCGTCAGAGCGCGCGCGCAAAGCGACAAAGAGAGAGCCCCAAGCGGTTTGTAGCATCTCTGGCAGTGCGCCAAGCACATCCCAAGGAAGCGAAGACTTGAATACCTGCACTTGAGAAACTGGTACGCATACAAATTCGGCATAACCGCCATCAAACAAGCGCCCCATGCCACCCATGGCAGTGGCAGCATTTTGACCATAAGTGAATTCGCCGCCAGGGGCGTCGACTATGGTGCCCACAGCCTCGATGCCCAACACCCGTGGCAAAGTCACCGAGGTTTTGGGTGAGTGACCCTGACGCGTGAATAGTTCGGATCTATTCAGACCAAACGCGTGAACCTTGATAAGCACTTCACCTTTTTTTGGAACAGGTATTGGTCTTGTTTCAAGTTTTAGCGCTTCAGCCGGACCCGGCGTGTGCAATGTGGCTGCTTTCATCATACTCAAAACTCCTCGTTAGGACTTGTTCAAACTAGGGCTTTTAGTTATTTGGGAATAGTGATTAGATGCGGCAATCTTATTCTCAAATATGGAATAATAATGGATCTGAATGCACTATTGATTTTTCATGAAGTCGTGGAGCGAGGCAGCTTCTCCCAAGCTAGCAAGAAGCTTAAGATGCCACTCTCAACCGTCAGTCGGAAGATTGCTCAGTTGGAAGATCAAGCTGGCGGGCGTTTGCTTGAACGCTCGACACGACAACTGCGAGTTACCGAATTTGGCCGACAAGTCGCCGAACATGCAGCGCAGGCGGCCGGGCTAAATACTGCACTAAGCACTTTATTGGATGATCAAAGCGCTGTGCTGAGCGGGAAGCTACGAATTTCAGTTCCTCCGTCAATTTTTTCGGAGTTTATTGGTCCAATAGTCAGTGAATTCCAGGCTGCTTACCCCAGTGTTTCAATAGAGCTTCAAGTGTCAAACCGCTATGTGGAGCCGATCGCAGGCGGCATTGATGCAGCTATTCGTGTAGGTCCATTAGCGGATTCAAGCCTAAAAGCTTTGCGCTTGCTTACCTATCGCCATCAATTGTTGGCCAGTCCGACTTATCTTGAAAATGCTCCAAACTTGGAAAAACCGGCTGACTTGAAAAGCCATCGTCTCGTGTCATTTTTACATGATGGTTTGAGGCAGTGGAAACTGACCTCCGGCGAGGCAAGGAAAACTATTCGTGTGGAACCAGAGCTTAGTCTGAATGACTATGATGGGCTTGCTCAGATGTTAGTGCGAGGCGCAGGTGTCGGCGAATTGCCCCCAATCGTCAGGTCTGAGTTTTTATCCAGTGGGATGCTTTTACCCGTTTTGCCAAAATGGAAACTGCCAGAGGTCAGCGTGTATTTTGTTTACAACGGGCAGGGTCTGGTTCCCCGACATTTGCTAGTCTTCAAAGACTTCGCAAAGGAGTATGTCGATCGTCAGGCTTGGCCGGCGGATGTGCAATAAAAAAAGGCTCTGCCAAAATATGACAGAGCCTTTGAAAAAGTTGGCAAACATCGAGGGAGGAGGGACGTTGCTTGCCAGATTACGAATTGAATTCGAGGGAGGAGGATACGTCTCCAATTCGTTATAAGAACTATATGGACCTCCATGCATCAAAGTTCAAGCGTTCGCTCTGCATATAAGCCATGCAAAAAATGCATGCATACTTTTGGCCAAAAAAAAGGCTCTATCCAAAAGGACAGAGCCAAAAAAGTATTAGAGAAAACTCTAACAAGGAGGGAACAACGAATAAGCTGAGGGAGGAGGAACAACTCAATTCGTTTTTCTTGAGTGCTATATGGTCGGAAAATTCCGATTTGACAATTGCATGGCTTGCAACACGGATATGCGTTTGACGCATGGCTTCGAAAAGCCGAAGAATTTCAATGTCTTGTGATTGCGTGTGTGATCAAAAAAATTTTGATGCAATGGCTGAGTTTACGAAAAAGATACAGAATCGGAGGGCTGGTGTCGTGAATAGACGTGATCTAGAATTCCCAGCCGCGGGCTTTGGAGACTAAGAAGTCGCGGAAAACGCCAACGCGCTTAGAGTTTTTGAGCGCTGGTGGGTAAACGAAATATGTTTCGAATTCCGGCGTCTCAACACTATCAATTACCCGAACGAGGCTATTTTCGCCTTCAGTGATGTAGTCCGGCAGCATCGCAATTCCGATACCCTCACGACAAGCTTGCATCATGCCGTAGATGGCATTTACGCGAAGTGCAGGTACCCGCGGATTATTCTCTGGTCGACCAAGGGTCTCAAGGAAGTTCACGTCGCCAAGGTATGCTGGACTTGGGTTGCCGAATGAGATGATCTTGTGGTTATCCAAATCCTCAGCACAAGTTGGTGTGCCGTGTTTCTCTAGATACGCCGTAGATGCGTAGAAATGGAAGTGCACAGTGAATAGTTTGCGTTGAATGAGTTCTGATTGGTTTGGTCTATGCAAGCGAATAGCTACGTCAGCTTCGCGCATTGCCAAATCTAACTCACTGTCGTTGAGCTTCATTTCCAATTGAATAGTTGGGTAGCGTTCCAAGAATTCATTGATACGAGATGTAAGCCACGTTGAGCCGAAGCCAACAGTGGTGGTGACAAGCAATGGGCCGGTAGGTTTGTCGCGCGTTTCTGTCATTTGAGCTTCAACAGATTGAAGCTCCCATGCCATGCGGTGGGCCGTCTTAAACAGCTGCTCACCAACTTCGGTCATTACCAAACCGCGAGCATGGCGAATGAAAAGCTTAAAGCCAAGACCGTCCTCAAGTGAGGAGATTTGACGGGAAACTGCGGATTGGCTCATGCCTAAGCGGTCACCAGCATGAGTAAAGCTGCCTGCTTCAGCAACTATGTGAAATATCCGCAGTCGATCCCAATCAATTGCCATTACTCAGCTGCTTCCGCCACATCTTGCTCAGCGATAAAGCGCTCAGCTTCAAGGGCTGCCATGCAACCCATGCCAGCCGCAGTCACTGCTTGGCGATAAATGTCGTCTGTCACGTCGCCTGCAGCATAAACACCGGAGACATTTGTCGCTGTGCTATCTGGTTTTGTCACCAAATATTTGCCCGGCTTCATTTCCAGCTTTCCTTCGAAGAGGTTCGTCGCAGGAGCGTGGCCAATAGCAACGAAAATGCCGTCGACTGCTTTCTCTGTTACTTCGCCGGTGTTGCGGTTTTTTAGTTTTGCGCCCGTTACCGACTTTGGAAAACCAGATGTGCCTGTTACTTCAAGCAGCTCCGTGTCCCACAAAACTTCGATTTTCTCGTTTGCGAACAGTCGTTTTTGCAGGATTTTCTCAGAACGTAGCTCGTCACGACGGTGAACCAATGTCACTTTTGATGCGAAGTTCGTTAGGAACAATGCTTCTTCAACAGCGGTGTTTCCCCCACCAATGACCAAAACTTCTTTTTCTTTATAGAAGAAACCATCGCATGTGGCGCAGGCCGAAACGCCAAAGCCTTGGAATTCTTGCTCAGATGGAATGCCTAGCCATTTAGCTTGTGCACCAGTGGCAATAATCAATGCATCGCAAGTGTAGATCGTTCCAGAGTCACCTGTCAGTGTGAATGGGCGATTGTCCATATCTACATTGACGATTGTGTCAGATATGATTTTTGTGCCCACGTGCTCGGCTTGGCCCTTCATTTGTTCCATAAGCCAAGGCCCCTGGATCATTTCCGCGAAGCCGGGGTAGTTCTCAACTTCAGTGGTGATTGTAAGCTGTCCACCAGGCTGAATGCCTTGGATGATAACAGGCTCTAGCATAGCGCGAGCAGCATAAATTGCTGCTGAGTAACCAGCTGGACCGGAACCAATGATCATGACGGGTGCGTGCATTTTCGCAAACCTTTAAACTGTGTCTTTTCGAGTTGGACATAGTTTAGGTATGCGACAGCCTTGTTACAAGGCTGAACGCGATTGCCCACATAAACGTGAGGTGAATTAAGTTAGATATACTGAACTTTGAGCACTTCGTAGGATTTTGATCCACCAGGTGCGCGTACTTCAATGCTGTCGCCTTCTTCCTTGCCGATGAGAGCGCGGGCGATTGGCGATGACAATGAAATTTTGCCAGCACTGGCGTCAGCCTCAGGATTGCCAACAATCTGGTACGTTTTTTCTTCTTCTGAGTCTTCGTCAACAAGGCCAACCGTGGCGCCAAACTTGATGGTGACGCCCGAAAGCTTTGTGACGTCGATTACTTCTGCCAACGCAAGAATAGACTCAAGCTCTTGAAGACGTCCTTCATTCAGGCTCTGCTGTTCTTTCGCCGCATGATATTCTGCGTTCTCTGAAAGGTCGCCGTGGGCGCGCGCTTCTGAGATATCAGCAATGATTTTTGGACGATCGATAGAAGAGCGCTGAACAAGCTCTGCGCTCAGTGCTTCGTGACCTGCGATAGTCATTGGAATCTTATCCATTGTAATTCCTTTTATTCCCGATCGTTTGTTTCATGTGGCAATAAAAAACCGGCCCCAAATTGACTGAATCAGGGGCCGAGCACATGATTTTGAAACTATACCTTAAATCTTAGCGCATTTCTACAAAACTAAAACCTAAGTATCTGCGTTCGCGCCAACAATCTGTTTAGCGCGAAGCAGTCGTTTAGCCAATTTTGGCTTAGTCTTCAACAGTGAGTTGACCTGCGGCGAATTTGCCGGAGCGTTGGTCTTGAACAAGTTCATAGCCAACTTTTTGATTTTCAGCCAAGCCAGACAGGCCTGATTGTTCAACAGCCGAGATGTGAACGAAGACGTCATTGCCGCCCTCATCAGGTTGAATGAAGCCAAAACCCTTTTGAGAGTTGAACCATTTTACGGTGCCAGTAGCCATTAGTATTCCTTTCGCGAAGCGCGTCAGTTTCCCAAAACCTCAAATCGAAGCCTCGAGGTGATATCGATTTTGGTAGAAACGTGCATTCGCGGAGTAAGCTCCGGCCATATCGCTCGGCCAATATTCGATGGACCAAATATAGAAACGAAGTGCGCTAAATTCAACAGGGTTAATTTCTACGTAGTTATTCAAGCCATGATGGAGATTTATTCTTCTATTTCAGTAGTTAAGCGGGATCCATGCGTGGTCTTTGCTAGTTAGTTTTATCTTGGGTTAATCGGTTTGTTTTGCAAATTGTTCGCTTATTTCGGAATACTTGGGAGTTTTCTGCCAGAAGAAAATAACTAATCGGGGCGATTTGCTGGACAATCTGCTGATGCCAATTGTCTCAGCTGCACTAATTCACATGATCTTGCATTGCCATGAATCTGGATTGGATTAGATTGTCGTTTATTAAAACTGAGTGGTTGTTCAATGACAAAGACATTTGCTGAAATTCACCGCGAAAACTATCGAGCACAAGCTGGCGAGTACGGGATCGATCAAGAGTTTATCTCCTTGTTAGTGGAGAGCTTTTATTCAAAGGTCCGTGCGGACAAAGATTTGGGGCCGATTTTTGCAGGTGTAATTGGTGACGACTGGGGCGTCCATCTTGGAAAAATGAAACAGTTCTGGGGTGCCATTGCGCTCAAAACGGGTGAATATCATGGACGACCAATGCCAGCTCACATGCGCCTAAAAGGTGTTGAACAGTGGCACTTTGATTTATGGCTTAAGCTGTTCAGTGAAAACTTAGACGAGATTTCACCTTCCAAAGAAGCGAAAGACTTCTTCAACGATCGTGCTCAGAATATTGCTAGAAGCTTGATGACCGGTATGTTTTACAATCCGGCAATGCATGCGCCAGAGGCTAGCAAGTAGCCTCTGGGCAGTTTTGAATTTTGGTTCGCTGGCTGACTAAGCTGCAAAGTGGTCCTGAATAGATTTCACAGTCAGAGTGTCATTTGAATAAGAGATCATGCCTTCGACTGCAGCAATCGCACCCGGGATTGTTGTGTAATAAGGAATTTTATTCAAAAGGGCTGTGCGACGAAGGTCGCGACTGTCGTTCAACGCTTGTTGACCTGCAGTTGTATTGATCACCAGCTGAACTTCACCATTTTTCATCGCATCAACGATGTGTGGGCGACCTTCAAGAACTTTATTGATCTTCTCGCAGGTCACGCCATTCTCGTTGAAATAGCGACGGGTGCCGCTTGTGGCGATAATTTTGAAGCCTGCTTTTTCAAGCATCTTAACTGATGGCAAAATGATAGGTTTGTCTTCGTCACGAATTGAAACGAATACCGTGCCAGCCTTAGGCACTTTAGTGCCGCCACCCAATTGGCTTTTCGCAAATGCGACGCCAAAGCTTGAGTCCATGCCGATGACTTCGCCTGTTGAACGCATCTCTGGGCCCAATACAGTATCAACACCCGGGAAACGAGCGAATGGGAAAACAGCTTCTTTGACCGCGATGTGTTTTAACACTGGGTCTTCAAGTTTGAAGGAGCTGAGTTTCTCTCCAGCCATGATGCGTGCTGCGATTTTCGCAACGGCATGGCCGGTAACTTTGGCTACAAACGGTACAGTACGTGACGCCCGAGGGTTCACTTCAAGCACGTATAATGTGCCGTCTTTCAATGCATATTGAACGTTCATCAAGCCAACAACTTTAAGTGCAATCGCAAGTTCAGTTGTTTGGCGTTTGATTTCGGCCAATGTAGCTTCATCCAGATTTCGAGATGGAAGCGAGCATGCGCTGTCACCAGAGTGAACACCTGCTTCTTCAATGTGTTCCATGATGCCAGCAACATAAACATCTGTGCCGTCACAAAGCGCATCAACGTCAATCTCGATTGCGCCGCCCAAGTAGCTATCAAATAGCAATGGGTTGGTTGCGATAACAGAGTTGATCTGACCAGTTTTGTCATTCGGGTATTTCTGTCGAATGTGCGGTGGCACTAGTTCGGTCAGTGTGCTTTGCACATAGTTTTCGAACTCTTCTGAGTTGTGTGCGATCGCCATGGCGCGACCGCCCAAAACGTATGAAGGACGAATGACCAATGGATAGTTGATTTCTTCAGCAACCATTCGAGCCTGCTCAAGCGAGTAGGCGATGCCGTTGTTTGGTTGAGTGAGCTCAAGCTCGTGCAACAGTTTTTGGAACTGATTGCGATCTTCAGCTAAATCGATAGCTTCAGGCTGCGTACCAAGAATTGGGATGCCTGCACGCTTGATTGAGTTAGCCAAGCCAAGTGGTGTTTGCCCACCGAACTGAACGATCACGCCTTCCAATGTGCCCTTTGATTGCTCCAAGAACAGAATTTCGAGCACGTCTTCTTTTGTCAGAGGCTCAAAGTACAAGCGATCTGATGTGTCATAGTCGGTTGAAACAGTTTCAGGGTTACAGTTGACCATGATCGTTTCGTAGTTTGCGTCGCTCAAGGCGAACGCAGCATGGCAACAGCAGTAATCAAACTCGATACCTTGACCAATACGGTTAGGGCCACCGCCAAGAATGACGATCTTTTTCTTATCAGAAGGATGTGCCTCGTTCACTGGTGCGCCAGCAAATGGTGCTTCATATGTTGAATACATATAGGCAGTTGGTGAGGCGAATTCTGCAGCGCACGTGTCGATACGTTTATAAACAGGATGGATGTCTAGCTTGTCGCGAAGTGCTTTTACTTCGCGTGGTTTCTGGTCTGATAGATCGGCCAAACGCGTATCGGCGAATCCCATCGCTTTCAGTTTGCGCAACTGCTGCGCATTATCCGGAACCCCGTGCTCGCGCACTTTTTCTTCCATCTCAACAATGCCACGAAGTTGCTCAAGAACCCATGGGTCGAATTGACAGGCTGTGTGGATAAACTCATCATCAAAGCCAAGACGCATCGCTTGTGCAATCACCAACAGGCGATCTGGTGTTGCTTTACCAAGTGCAGCGCGCACAGCGTTCTTGTCGTCGCCCTTGCCAAGGCCAAGAATTTCCACCTCGTTCAAGCCGGAAAGGCCTGTTTCCAAGGAACGCAATGCTTTTTGCAAGCTCTCCTGGAATGTACGGCCGATGGCCATGCTCTCGCCAACTGACTTCATGGCAGTTGTAAGATTGTTATCAGCGCCCGGGAACTTCTCGAATGCAAAACGAGGGATCTTTGTCACAACATAATCGATTGATGGTTCAAACGATGCTGGCGTAGCGCCGCCAGTGATGTCGTTATCCAATTCATCAAGCGTGTAGCCAACTGCCAATCGTGCTGCGACTTTAGCAATTGGGAATCCCGTTGCTTTGGAAGCTAGTGCAGATGAGCGAGAAACCCGTGGGTTCATCTCAATAACAATCAGACGACCATCTTTCGGGTTCACTGAGAACTGAACGTTTGAGCCGCCAGTTTCAACACCAATCTCGCGCAGAACTGCAAGCGATGCATCGCGCATAATCTGATATTCTTTGTCTGTAAGCGTAAGGGCAGGGGCAACCGTGATGCTGTCGCCGGTATGTACGCCCATTGGGTCGATGTTTTCGATCGAGCAAACGATAATGCAGTTGTCGTTTTTGTCACGAACAACTTCCATCTCATATTCTTTCCAACCGATGATGCTTTCTTCAACAAGCACCTCGTTGGTTGGGGATGCGTCAATCCCGCTTTCAATGATGGCTAGATATTCTTCGCGGTTATATGCAACGCCGCCGCCTGTGCCACCCATTGTGAATGATGGGCGAATAATGGCTGGAAGGCCAACTTCTTCAAGTGCTGCTAGGCCTTCAACCAAATCGTGCGCAAGCATTGATTTAGGCGTCTCTAAACCAATCTTGTCCATGGCTGCTCGGAATAGGTCGCGGTCTTCAGCTTTGTCGATTGCTTCAGCTGTCGCGCCAATCATTTCTACATTGTACTCATCGAGTACGCCCATTTTGCGAAGAGAGAGTGCGCAGTTCAACGCTGTCTGACCGCCCATCGTTGGGAGTAACGCGTCTGGACGTTCTTTCTCAATGATCTTGGCAACAACCTCTGGAGTAATTGGCTCCATGTATGTCGCGTCTGCTAGATCAGGGTCAGTCATGATTGTCGCTGGATTGGAGTTAACCAGAATGATCCGGTATCCCTCAGCCTTCAGCGTTTTACAGGCCTGTGTCCCGGAGTAATCAAACTCACATGCTTGACCAATAATAATTGGTCCGGCGCCGATGATTAGGATGGAGGAAATATCTGTGCGTTTGGGCATATCATCACTTCTCAGCAGGCCAAGCACGAACCCCGCAAAAATGCACGGTTGTGTGGCGATTCATCTCATGTGTAGCTGAGTGCGCGTTTTAGGGTGAAAGAGGGCAAAGGGGAACCCCTTTTTTAAGGAATTTACAACTTTTGGCTAAATCTGGTCAGTTTGGGTTAATTGTGGTCGGTTTTGGCTTAAAAATCATGTCTTTTGACGCAACAACGGCGCCGATGGTGATCAACAAGCATGCAGCGCCTACCGCCCATGTGAATTGCGCAAATCCGAACAGAATGAGGATGAGTGTTGAAAGTAAGGGCGCGGCGTATGAAGCGGCACCCAACACTTGAATGTCGCCGTGCTTAACGCCGTGGTCCCAGACGTAAAACGCGAGACCTAACGGGCCAAGTCCCAACCCGATCACGGCAACCCATTGCCAGAGGCCTGTTGGCCAAACGGTTGTTTCCCAAACAAGGTGTGCAGCGATCGACAAGACGGCAGTCGCGGCGCAAAAGCCAGTAACAGCATCTGTTGGTACATTGGCAAACCGGCGTGAAAGAACAGAGTAAGTGGACCATGCGAGGGCAGCAAGCAGGGCCATGATGTAGCCGAATGCATATTCAGATTTGAAAGAGAAACCCGTGCCGCCGGTTACGATAAGTCCAGCTCCTGCTAATCCCAGAATACAGCCAACAACGTGCTGCCATTTGAGTTTCTCGCCCGGCAATAGAGCAGAAAACAAAACAATGAGTAGTGGCCAGAGATAACCAATCAGGCTGGCGTCAATCGCGGGTGCATTGCGAAGGGCAGTGAAATAAAGGAAGTGGTATCCAAACAATCCTGTCACTCCGAGCAACCACGCCATTTTTGGCTGACGTAGTTTTTTAATTGCAGACGGTTCTTTGATCCATTTGGCAGCTCCCACCAAAGTACCGACAGCAAATGCCATTGCGTTGAGCTGAAATGGCGGAACGGTGCCGCTGGCCGCGGTGCAAATGGCTAAGAATGACCAAAGGAGAATGGCGATGGTCCCGATGAGTGTTGAAGAGCTACGTGTCATTATTTTGGCGCCGTTGCTTGCATAGATGGGCGTTTCTCGAACTCGGAATACCATGCTTGTAGCTCGCGATAAGGCGAGAGCCATTCGTATCGGCCTAGGCGAAAATTCAAATAACCGATTGTGGCACCTACGCAAATTTGCGCGGTCGAAATGTCACCGTCAATTTGATCAAGTTCATTATTGAGTTGAGATAGGGCGCGATCAATCGCGCACTTCCACCGATCAATCCACATTTCAGTGTGCTTTTCCTCTGGCTTTTGAAACTCATGCACGAGTTCTAACGCAGAATCCATTATGCCGTCACACAGCGCTTCGTGGCGACGCATTTCCCAGTGAGCAGGGCCGTCTTTTGGCATTAATTGGGGACCACTGCCTATTTCATCCAAATAAGCGCAAATCACCGGGCTATCGAAAAGAGTTTTGTTTTCACCATAAATCAAACAAGGGATTTTACCCAACGGATTGATGTGGTTGAGTTTCTCTGGCTCATTCATGGGTGCGACGTGAATTTCTTCCAAGTCTGTAATGTTTTTCTCGATCGCGGTGATGCGACATTTGCGAGCGTAGGGCGAAGCATGAGAGACAAGAATTTTCATAGGGTTGAAACCAAAGTTAGAGAAATTCGGTGTTTGCGAGACGATAGAAAAACAGTTCGTTCAATTGTACTAGCCCCAAATCAATGAAGTTGGCTAAGAGGTTATCTAAAGGAGGAATAGCACCTAGGGCAATAAGACAAACGACAAAGCAGAGCACTGTTGCGTTGCGAAGGTTTTTCGCACTATCGCCCCTGTAATAACCAGCTTCATCGTATTCAGTTTCCAAAACACGGTCCATCAAGGAATAGCCGCCGCTAACGAACATATCCAGGTTTTTGCTGTCAGAGAATCTATCAGGTAAGAAATTCACGATTGCACGGAAATAGTGGCTGAAAACGCCCAAAACGAAGAACCCCATCAGTATGATCAAATAGTGCCAAAACTGGACAGGATAGTCTTCCAAGCGTCGCGCCTTTGTTTACTTTGTGAGATCGAGCTTAAAGCCTTCGTGTGAGTTTTCAAATCCCAATTTTTCATAGAATTTGTGTGCTTCTGGCCGTACTTTTGATGATGTCAGCTGTACCATGCGAGCGCCGCTATTCATTGCTTGCTCGCTGGCCCATTGGATCATTTGGCTGCCAAGCCCTTGACCACGATAGTCTGCGCGAACGTGCACTCCTTCTAGTTGCACACGTGGCTTCCCCCGGCCGGCCAAACCGTGAAGGATATTCACTTGCATGCAACCTACAGGTTTCCCTTCAAGCTCCGCTATGACGTAGAAATTGGTTTCATCCTTTTCGATTTGGTCCCAAGCGCGCTGATACTCTGGCGCATCAGCGTCGGTTGGATCGTCAACAATCTTTCGACCTTTGGCATTGCCGCCAATTGATAGCTCAAGGATGGTTGCTATGTCTTCGCGTTGGGCTGGACGGATGCTGAGTTGAGACATTAATTCTCCAGAGGATGTGACTTGTAAAACTGGCAGGGCATGTTCTTAAATGCCATGATTGGTTTGAGAATGGGAGTGCGAAATGAGAAAAACACACGAAGTTGAACAATGGTTCGCTGAGTATGATAATCCGCAGAAGGAACTCTTGCTTGCTATCCGGGACATTGTTCTTGATGCAGACCCTCGCATTGAAGAATGCATCAAATGGAAAACACCCACTTTTGCTTGTGGCGGCAATCTGTTCAGCTTTAACCCACGGTCAAGGAAACATGCCAGTTTGTTGTTCCATACCGGAGCACAAATTGAAGGCGATTACTCTTTGCTTGAAGGGGATACTCCGGTCGCACGCACCGCCAAGATTGTGGATTTAGCTGAGTTAGAGAATGTCAAAGATCAACTCATTGAGATCGTGCAAGGTTGGTGTCACTCTAAATCGGATTGACCAGACTTGAACACACATACATTTGTGTCTCAAACTGTCTCATATGTGAGACTCGCTAGTTCAAAACCACACGAGCAGAAGTCGGCGAGATAAAACTGACGGCTCTAGTTTGTCGAAATGTCCAGGCGTTGCATGCGTCGGTACATCGTTGCTCGGCTGATACCTAGATCTTTAGCGGCGACCGAAACGTTGCCTTTGGAACGAGCCAGCGAGCGTCGAATTTCTGACTTCTCGGCGTTTTGCAGGCTAGCACTTTGCTCTTCGTTTCCACCCATAAGGTCGGAAAGAGGTCTAGGCGCAAGTAGTGAAGTGTCATCCAGCCCATAGGCGCGGCGCGCATGTCGGTTCGCGCCGATCACCAACTCATCTTGGTCCACCGCAAAGAGGGCCGCTGTATTGATGTCTTCGTTAGGCGCCATCACAATCCGTGCGTCGCGATAGATGCCTCTAAAGTAATCTTGTTCGATGCGTTGTGCTGTGTCTGCGACCACTTTGCCAAACACGTTGGCAAAGCCGCTGGTTAGATCGTTTCTGCAACTTGAAACATCAAGAACAGCGATCATTTTCCCTTCATTATCAAAGACTGGAGCGCCCATGCAGCTCATCATCGTGTTTTGACTTTTGAAGTGTTGGTCGCGGTGAATAACGACAGGACGTTGCTCGGCAGCGCATGTGCCAATGCCGTTTGTGCCTTGTTTTTTTTCACTCCAAACGGCGCCATCTGTCAGGCCCCATTGGTTGAAAACAGCATTGTCGCCGGCTTGGGATTGGCTGTTTAGAATAACGCCTTTCATGTCAGAAAGGACGACGCAGCAGCCAGATTTGTCGACGGTTTTGAATAGTTTTTCTAGCGTTGGCATAGCAACGTGTAGGAGGAAATCTAACTCGCCCTTCGCATCATTGAGCATGGTTTGAGACACATGGTCAGCGGTCCGAGATTGCTCAGGGGTTAGGCCATAATGCAACATGGACCGGCGCCAAGATGCTGCAAGACTGGATTGAACAGCAGCCTGTTCTTTCTCAACAATCGAGCGCACGTAATCACCGTGACTGATATTTGAAGCCATGTTTATTCCTCCCTCACAAAGACTATCACAGCATTTTATTGCGAAATAGGGGGGAGAACTGCTGACACGGCGTTTGAGCTGTGCACATCGTTCCAATTTTCGTGATCCGTGTCGCGGAAGTGAGACAGTTTGGGCTTGCTCGATGGTCTCCCCCCCGTGACGTTCATCATTTTGACATCCATGCTTTTGGCACGCCTGAGAAAGGCGAGAGGAGGACAACATGAATAAGATGGATGTAACGCGCACAGCATCACGTGTGTTTAAAGAAAAGTATGGCAACTTCATCAATGGTGAGTTCGTCGAGCCACTAACTGGCAAGTATTTTGACAATGTGTCACCGGTCAATGGTCAGGTGATCTGTCAGATCGCACGCTCAGATGAGCGCGATGTTGAAGCAGCGTTGGATGCAGCACATGCTGCAAAAGCAGCTTGGGGAAAATCAAGCCAGTCTGAGCGCGGCATCATTTTGAACAAAATTGCTCAAGTCATGGAAGACAATATTGAGCTGCTGGCTGAAGCCGACACATGGGACAACGGTAAGCCAATTCGTGAAACTATGGCAGCTGATCTTCCACTTGCTATCGACCACTTCCGTTATTTCGGTGGCGTTGTTCGTGCACAAGAAGGTTCAATTGCCCAGATTGATAACGACACCGTTGCTTATCACTTCAATGAGCCATTGGGCGTTGTTGCTCAAATCATTCCATGGAACTTCCCATTGTTGATGGCAACATGGAAACTAGCGCCTGCTTTAGCTGCCGGTAACTGCGTAGTGATCAAACCTGCTGAACAAACACCAGCATCGATCATGATCCTTATGGAGCTGATCCAAGACATCCTTCCAAAAGGTGTTCTAAACGTGGTTCAAGGTTTTGGTCTTGAAGCAGGTAAGCCGCTGGCCTCAAGCAAGCGCGTTGCGAAAGTTGCCTTCACTGGTGAGACCACAACCGGTCGCTTGATCATGCAATATGCGAGTGAAAACCTTATTCCTGTGACTATGGAATTGGGCGGTAAGTCACCAAACATCTTCTTTGAAGACGTGTGCTCCAAAGATGACGATTTCTTCGATAAGGCGATCGAAGGTTTTGTCATGTTCGCACTGAACCAAGGTGAAGTTTGTACCTGCCCAAGCCGTGCTTTGATCCAAGAGTCTATCTATGACGAGTTCATGGAGCGCGCTTTGAAACGTGTTGCTGAGATCGTGCAAGGTGACCCACTTGATCCTAACACAATGATTGGTGCTCAATGTTCGAGCGAACAGCTTGAGAAGATCTTATCTTACATCGAAATTGGTAAGCAAGAAGGCGCAGAAATCTTGGCAGGTGGTGCTCAACCAGCTTTGAGTGATGACATTAAGGACGGCTATTATGTTCAGCCGACAGTCTTTAAAGGTCACAACAAAATGCGTGTTTTCCAAGAAGAAATCTTCGGCCCAGTTGTTTCAGTGACAACGTTTAAAACCGAAGAAGAAGCTTTGGAAATTGCCAACGACACATTGTACGGCCTTGGTGCTGGCGTGTGGAGCCGCGATGCGAACATTTGCTACCGTTTCGGTCGTGCGATTGAAGCTGGTCGTGTTTGGACAAACTGTTACCACGCATATCCGGCACATGCTGCATTTGGTGGTTACAAACAGTCTGGCTTTGGTCGTGAAAACCATCTCAAGATGCTTGAGCATTACCAACAAACGAAGAATATGTTGGTGAGCTATTCTCCTCAAAAGCTTGGCTTCTTTTGATCCAACACAAATAAAGAAAGAGGTCGGTTCAAACCGGCCTCTTTTGTCTAGGGGATGCAAAGTGAACGACAAGGTTACAGCCACAGGCGCCGCGCTGGAATTCATAAATGAGATCAAAGCGGATCACGGTGAGATCATGTTTCATCAGTCTGGCGGATGCTGCGATGGTTCTTCGCCGATGTGCTATCCGGTCGGTGATTTCAAACTAGGTGATGGCGACATCAAACTTGGGGAAATCGGTGGCGCGGAATTCTACATCGGCGGTGCTCAATATGAAGTTTGGAAACACACCAACCTCATTATTGATGTTGTGCCGGGCCGAGGCGGGATGTTCTCATTGGATAATGGTCGAGAGAAACGTTTTTTGACGCGATCAGAGATTTGCGAAATATAAAGTTTTGAATAAAAAGGAGGGGATTGCTCCCCTCCACTAACGTTTAATCTAGGCTGATACGGTATTGACCGAAGCCACTTTCAGCAGTGCCGACATAGTCGATTTCAACCGCTGTAACATCTGACAAATGCTCTTTTGCCATTGGGCCTGTTTCGAACAGAACCGATGTGCCAGCCAAAGGTGCAAGAGACCAGTTGCTGTCAGCAGAAGGGTTGATGGTGCCCTTTTCAACAATATAGCGTACCAAAACATCACGATTGGTATCTGGACCAACGAAGATGATCTTGTCGGAGCCAAGGCCCGGGAAGCTTCCGCCCCCGCCAGCACGATAGTTATTGGTTGCAATCACGAACTTTTGGTTCATATCGATTGGCTCACCATTATAGCGAAGATCAACAATGCGATTTGCATCTGGGTTGATAGCATCGCCACCGCGAGGTGGATATTTCGATGGTTGCGAGATATCGATTTTGTAGGTCACACCATCGATCACATCAAAGTTGTAAGATGGGAAATCTGGATCAGCCAGTGGTTGATCAGCTTTGCCGACTTCAACTTGATTGAAGATACCCGCCGAACGTTCAAGCCATTCTTTTACGCCAGCACCGTCCACCAATACGGCACGAACAGTATTGGGATACAGATATAAATCCGCAACGTTTTTAATCGCCACGGGGCCGACTGGAACATCGGTGTAATAGTCTGGACCACCGCGTCCGCCTGCTTTAAATGGTGCCGCTGCAGAAAGGATTGGCAGACCTTCCCATTCAGTGCCGCGCATCATTTGTTCTGTGTACCAAGTTTGCGCTTGAGAAACGACCTGCACGGAAGGATCATCAGCAACCAATGCAAAGTATGAGTGTAACTTCGCATCTGTTTGACCAACTGCCGTGCGTACATAAGTCAGTGTTTCGTCGTGTGCTTTTTGGCTGGCATCAATGACAGATTGATCGCTTTCTACAAGTGCATGGTTTTTGCGTTCAATTCGTTCTGAAATTGGTCGCGCTTCAGAGGTGTGGGAAATGATTTTCCACTCATTGCCGTCATGCTCAAGAAGCAAGTCGATAAGGCCCATGTGCGAGCCCCAGAAGCCCGGCATTACTGCTGGTTTGCCCTGCAATGTGCCTTTTTCGGTGTCGACGCCTTCAATGCCGTCATATTGCGAGCTTGGGAATACATTGTGATGGTGACCTGTGAACACAACGTCGATGCCTTCAACCCCAGCAAGATAGAGCGAAGCGTTGCCCATCATGTCGCGTTGACCTGAACCGTCGATACCAGAGTGTGAAAGCGCTACGATGATGTCAGCACCTTGCTCTTTCATCATTGGCACATAGGCTTCAGCGGTTTGCACGATATCACGAGTGGTGACTTTGCCGTCTAGATGTTGGAAATCCCAAACCATGATTTGTGGTGGCACAAAGCCGATAACGCCGATCTTGATCGGGCGGGAATTGCCGCCGCCGTCTGTGATTTGTTTCTCTAGAATTTTGTAAGGCGCGAAAAGGGTTTTGTCCTTAGTCGGATCTTCGCCAAGAACGGTGCCCATCACTATGTTTGCGCTGACAAATGGAAAGCTTGCTCCGGAAAGTGCTTTATCCAAAAAGCTTAGGCCATAATTGAATTCGTGGTTGCCCACTGTGGCAATGTCATAGCCAAGCGTATTCATGGCTTCGATCATGGGGTGAAGATCACCTTCTTTGAAGCCACGTTCGTAAGCGACATAGTCACCCATTGGGTTTCCTTGAATAAGGTCACCATTGTCCATCAGCATGGAGTTGGTGGCTTCTGCGCGAACATCACCAATAAGAGCAGCGGTTCTTGCAAGTCCCATGGTGTCGTTCGGTCGGTCGGCATAATAGTCATAAGGATGGATTGCGACGTGAATGTCGGTTGTTTCCATCAGCCGCAGGTGAGCTTGCGAGTTGCTAGCTTGAGCTGCGAACGGATGCATTGCGATGAGCGCGCCTACGCTTGCAGAGCCTGCAAGAAATGAGCGACGTGAAATAGAATTTAGAAGAGACATGTTATCCTCCGGTTATGTCTTTCATTAAGAGTGTGCGGTTGGTTTGGCGCACTTATTGGCGGAGCTGAAAACTGAGAATTGTCACACGCTATTGATTGCGCTTTTCCACCTATTGGTCGCTTAAAATACTTGCGACCTGCCGAGTGTGTCATAATTATACCAAATGGTAAAATATTGTTTTTGTGCATGTGGACAGTCTCCGTTTCTCTTGGGCACAAGTATCGGCGTAATATTGCGGTTAAGTGGCTGAAATCTGACGATTTGATGACACCAGATTGTTGTGATCGTTTGGGTTCGAATATGCTACAGTTCTCTTAACACTGAAGTGCGGCGGCGAGGGGCAGTTAGATGAAATGGCAGGGGCGAGATCGCAGTAGCAACGTTGAAGATCGACGAGGCTCACGTTCTAGATCAAACAATCGCAGCTCCGGTAGGCGCGCTCGAATACCGATGCCGCGTGGCCGGGCAGGCAAGGGCGGCGCAGGCGGTCTACTAATGGTTGTCTTTATTGTTGTTGTCTCAATGTTCCTTGGCATTAACCCGTTGTCGCTGCTTGATGGCACGTTCGCGCCTGATGGTGGTGTGGCGTCGCGACCCTCGGAAAGCCGGCCGTTGCCTAATGCTGGCGAAGATGAATTGTTCGATTTTGTGGCAGTTAATCTACGCGAGACCGAATTGCTTTGGACCGAAGTTTTTCGTCAGAATGATCTGGATTATGTAGCGCCAAAGCTTGTTGTGTTCTCGGGTTCAACAAGTTCGCCATGTGGCACTGCCAGCGCACAAACGGGACCGTTCTATTGTCCCGGCGATCAGAAGATTTACTTGGACCTCGCGTTCTACGATCAGCTGAGAACGCAATTCGGCGCTGGTGGAGATTTTGCCCAAGCCTATGTGTTAGCTCATGAAGTTGGTCATCACATTCAGCAGCTTGTGGGCACATTGCCCGAGTTCAATAAGCTTCGCCGTGGCATGAACCAAGAAGAGGCCAACGCCTATTCTGTTCGCATAGAACTGCAGGCTGATTGTTATGCGGGTGTTTGGGCCAAGTATGTTGGCGAAGAGAACCTATTGGAACGCGGCGACATAGCAGAAGCGCTGAACGCGGCCGAGCAGATCGGCGATGATACAATTCAAATGCGTAGCCAAGGGTTCGTCGTGCCGAAGAACTTTAATCATGGCACGTCTGCTCAAAGGCAGGACTGGTTCGAACGAGGATACAATTCCGGCAACGTTGGGCAGTGTGATACGTTTGGTGTGGACCGGCTTTAGAAAACTAAAGCCCGCGCATTCGAGTTTGATTGCATTTGGCTGTTTGCAAATTGAAACTTGCTTCCAACGGCTGCTTGGTGCCCATTGTTGACATGTCACAATCGAATAAACACAAGTTGACATTCTGTCGCCATTGGGAACAACTTTTTGTTGTTCCCACGTGTGTGCTTCATCAATGCGATCTGAATACATTCAAATGGATGTTAGCAAATTGAATAAAAGATTGTTTGTGTTATGTGGTGTTTTTTTGAGGATACTTCAAGTTTCGCAGATTAACAGAACTCAAGCTCAAGCAATCGCCCTATTATTTACCTTCGTGGCGGGAATAGGATGTTGCGCTGCTGACGAGATTTCTCTGGGAGAAAAGTACCAACAGGGCATGCGCTTCCTGCCGCACAAGACTATTGTAGTGTGCTCCGACAATTCTGAGCTCTATTTGAAAAGGCTTAGAAGTTTTTCTCAACGTGTATTTGGGGAAAAAGTTTACAGAATAGTTGATGGAACCAACTGGATTGGCGGTGAGTTGGCAACACTAGCGTACTTCGGCCATCAGAACACGGTTCTGTCCGGCAATGAATGTTTGCGCGCTCACCCAACACTATCCGAGTACGCATTTGATCGACAGTCAAACGCGAAAAGGCATGGCGAAATCCCTGACCGAAACGGAGGTCTCAAGAAGATGCCGATTTCCTCTAGCAGCTTTGTCTTGCTTGATAAGCCGAAGGACAACATCGGCCTGTTTGTAGCACTGTGCTTCAACGAAACGAGTAGCTGCCCAAACAGCCACTACCACACACTTTTAGGATTAAACTCAAACATTTGTCACGATCACGACTTTTGCGAATAATCTGGAGAATTGTTTTGTCAGAAGCTTAGAAGATATCCAAGCTAAGAACTATGAACAAAGACCATGTCTGAAAAGACGCCGAGCCTAAGCACAGTGCAGGAATTAATCCAACTTGATGGGTTGTATTGCATTTATCATCATACTCTATCTAGCAATACCTGCATGCTTCACCAATTGCGACCAATAAGTTCGAACTTGTAACACTCGACAAACAGACAGCTTTTTCTTGTCGTCCGAGTGGCCACTTGGAGCCGATTTTACAAAGTCTTCGACTTGGGAAGGTGGTCGCTTTGTCCGCAATGCTGCCACTCAATTGATGACCTTAGGGCGATTTCTGTTTCCAATGAGACGACTGCGGAAGATGCCCGCAACGAACAAAAAAAAGCCCCGCAAAATTCGGGGCTTTGAAAATCGGTTGCATTGAGACCTATGCGCTCACTGTTTCCTTGCGCACATTGTCCAAGAAACGTTTGAACAGATAGTGGCTGTCGTGTGGGCCCGGTGATGCTTCTGGGTGGTATTGCACTGAGAAAATTGGCTTGCCATCAACAGCTAAACCACAGTTGGAGTGATCGAACAGGGAAAGATGTGTTTGTGTAATGCCAGCAGGTAGACTGTCTGCATCAACTGCAAAGCCATGGTTCATCGAAGTGATTTCGACTTTGCTCGTGGTTAGGTCTTTTACAGGGTGATTAGCGCCATGGTGACCTTGGTGCATTTTCACTGTCTTTGCGCCAAGCGCCAAAGCCAAAATTTGGTGGCCTAGGCAAATACCAAACATCGGCAGATCGCTTGCAATTAGTTCTTGCACGATGCCAACGGCATATTTGCCTGTTGCCGCAGGATCGCCCGGGCCGTTTGAAAGGAAAATACCGTCTGGCTTGAGGGCCAAAATGTCTTTTGCTGGTGTTGACGCACTAACAACGGTGACCACAACATCTTCATGTGCAAGACAACGCAGAATGTTTGCCTTTGCGCCGTAGTCAATTGCGACGATGTGGGACTTTGGATTGTCGATTGCGGTGAAGCCTTCGTTCCAAGCCCAGCGACCTTCTTTCCATTCGTATGATTTGGCAGTTGAAACGTCCGCTGCCAAATCTGCGTGCTCAAGCCCTTTAAAGTTGGCGAGCGCGTCTTTGATGGCCGCTTCGTCGAAGTTGCCGTCTGGAGCGTGTGCGATAACGCCGTTTGTTAAACCGTTTTCACGAATGAACGCCGTTAGGGCGCGGGTGTCGATGCCTGAAATACCGATGATACCTTTGGATTTAAGCCAGCTATCAAGATGTTCAACTGAACGGTAGTTTGAAGGCGATGTGATGTCCGCTTTAAGGACGCAGCCTTTAGCGCCACCAGCACTAGAATGTTCTAGCGTCTCAATGTCCTCAGGGTTTGCGCCAACATTTCCGATATGCGGGAACGTGAAAGTGACGATCTGACCAGCATATGAAAGATCGGTGAGGATCTCCTGATAACCTGTCATGGCAGTGTTGAAACAAACTTCTGCGACAGCCTGTCCGACTGCGCCAAGTCCGCGGCCTTCAATACGAGTCCCATTTTCCAGAACGAGTAGTGCTGTGGTTTTATCTTCTTGCCAACCGGTCATCTCAAATCCTTTGTAACGCGTCGTTTGGGCGCAAATTTGACTGACCCTAGAACCGCGTTTGAAGGCTTTTAGATGTGCGCCAAGGCTGCCTATCTAGGCTCTCACGCTCAAACTGGTCTGGATCGGGCGGACACTAAGTGAGAAACGGATAAAGGTCAACTGATTCACGTTAAGATTTAACCTTTTAAAATCAACAAGTTAGCGGTTGCGAGAAAGATAGATTGGCAATATTGGAATGCTTGGTTATAACGGCCTCTGAAAATAACAGGGAATTTATCGAGAATATGCGAGATAAAATCAGCCAAGCTCTTAAAGTTGCTCTCAAGGCGCGCGAAGCACGCCGTACAGGAACTTTCCGTTTGATCAATGCTGCGATCAAAGACCGTGACATCGAAGCGCGTGGACAAGGAAAAGAGCCAGCTAGTGATCAAGACATCCTTCAAATCCTGACCAAAATGGTCAAGCAACGTGAAGAGTCTGCAAAGATCTACGAAGACAATGATCGTCCAGAACTTGCAGCTCAGGAGCGCGAAGAGATTTCTGTTATTCAGGAGTTCTTGCCGCAGCCATTGAGCGAAGAAGAAGTCGAAGCAGCTATTGCTGATGCGATTAAAGAAACTGGCGCAGAAAGCTTGCGTGACATGGGCAAAGTTGTCGGTGTTTTAAAAGGCAAATTCCCTGGTCGTATTGATTTCGGCAAGGCTTCTAAGTCTGTAAAAGCTGCATTGAATGGATAGGCCTAATGGCTGAAGTTCAATTTGAGCTCGAAAAAATTGCGTCGCACCATTGTGCGGCGCTTTTGCGTTTTGAGTTGGAAAATGCTGAATACTTCTCAGCGTTTGTGCCGCCGCGTCCCGCAGCTATGCTAACTGAAGCCGGCATGGCACAGGCAATTGAAGCTTTGAAGTTAGATATGTTGTCTCAAGATGGCGTTTATTACGTCGCTCTTGTCGGAAACGAGATTGTCGGGCGCTTAAACTTCACCGTTGGTGGCGATCAAGCGGAAGCCGGGTACCGTGTTGCACAGAAATGGTTGGGCAAGGGCGTTGCCGGTCAACTGTTGGAGCGCGGCATCGATGCACTTGGCGAAGACTTTAAGGTCAATCGCGTAATTGGCCGCGCGCTGAACAGTAACCCGGGCTCAACGCGTGTTTTGGAACGCGCTGGGTTTTTACAGTTCGGCAAAGAAGTTGACGGCGGAGTGCGGCGTGGATTGACTGGGGATATGGTGAGTTACGAGCGCTGGTTAGACTAGCTTCACCTTTGTCATCAGTGCTAAACATTGCTTTCGCCCTTTTAGCCAATTAGATTGTTTTGATGCGGTTTACTGATCAGTTCCTAGACGACATTCGTGATAGAATATCGATCTCCCAAGTGGTGGGGGAGCATGTGCCGTGGGACAAGAAAAAGTCCCAACCGCAGCGTGGTGACTATTGGGCCTGTTGTCCATTCCATGGGGAGAAATCGCCCAGTTTCCATGCTGATGATCGTCGTGGACGTTACCATTGCTTTGGTTGTGGTGTTTCAGGCGATCACTTCCGTTTTCTCGTTGAAAAAGTTGGCATGAGCTTCCCAGAGTCTGTGGAGCATTTAGCCAATCAGGCAGGCATTCCAATGCCTGCTCGCGACGCTCATGCTGAAGCGCGGGACAGAAAACGTAAGTCACTTTATGACGTGATGGATTTGGCAGCGAGTTATTTTGAGCAAGCGCTTGCAGCAAATGTTGGTGCGCGTGCACGCGGTTATTTACATGAGCGCGGTGTTTTCCCAAAATTCCAAACCATGTTTCGTCTGGGGTTTGCTCCTGATAGTCGCAATGGACTTAAAGAATATTTGGCGTCCAACGGTGTAACAGCAGATGAAATGATTGCTTGCGGTTTATTGGTGTCAGGTGATGACATCGCTGTGCCGTTCGACAGGTTTCGCAATCGTTTGATGTTCCCGATTACTGACTTTCGTGGTCGCACTGTTGCATTTGGTGGTCGGGCGATGTCGCCAGAAGCGCGCGCAAAGTATTTGAACTCGCCGGAAACAGAACTCTTTCATAAACGCCGCACCCTTTATAATGGGCAAATGGCCCGTCAGGCATCCCACGATGGCAAACCGCTGATTGTGGTTGAAGGCTATATGGATGTAATTGCGCTAGTGCAGGCTGGATATGAAGGTGCTGTGGCGCCACTAGGCACTGCTCTGACTGAAGAGCACCTTGGCCTGTTATGGAAAATGACAGATACGCCATTGCTTTGTTTCGATGGTGATACAGCGGGGCAACGTGCCGCGTCCAAGTCGATGGACATTATGCTACCGATGCTCAAGCCCGGCGTCTCAGCAAAAATCATCACGATGCCAGAGGGTGTTGATCCAGACGATTTGATTCAGAATGAGGGCCGTAAAGGCTTTGAAGACTTGCTTGGAACAGCATTGCCGTTGTCTGAAGCTGTGTGGGAACGTGAAACCCGAAGTGTAAATGCAGACACGCCAGAGGCGAAAGCGGCTTTGGAACACAGGCTTAGAGGCATTGCAAAGGAAATTGGCGATCAGTCAGTTAGCAAGCACTACGGACAGTCCTTTAATGACAAGCTGTATCAATTGTTTCGTCCGCAGCGCCAATACAACAATGGCGGGCAGCGTGGTGGGAAAACTGCAGGTGGCTGGTCAGGTAACAACAGCGGATACAAGAAAGATGGCGTTCGTGATAATCGCTCCAACTCTGGGCGAGGCGGCTATGTAGTTTCCAATGCCTTGAAGCGGACATTGACCCCATCAAATGCAGCACATGGCGTCGCTTCTCGTGAAGGTGTAATTCTGGTTGGTTTGATTAATCACCCAAATCTCATCGAAATGCATTTGGAAGATCTGGCCCATATTGATCTTCAGTCTCCAGCATCTCGCAAGGTATTGGATGTGTTGATGGCTGAAGTTACAGCAAACCCGGAAGTGAATTCTGAGCAGATCCGTGAAGTGCTTGAAAAGAAGAATTGCGCTAAAGAATTGGCGATAATTGACAACATCGTGCGACAGCAAGGCATCTGGCAAGTGTCCACCGACACTAACGATAAAGACGCTGAGGTAGGCCTAAATCATGCTTTGGCCTTGCATTATAAATCTCATCGCTTAAATAGAGAGCTTAAAGCAGCCGAAATGGCGCTGGGCAATGACCCGAGCGAAGAGTCGTATGAAAGGCTGCGTGACATCCAGAACCAGATTACCAGTGTTGATGGCACTGAGGCTCTGATAGAGGGATTTGGTTCGTTATCTGGACGCTCAACGCGCAGCCTGTAAGCAGGGTTCGCCGTTAGGCGTTTTCGTGCATTTAACTGTAAGTTATTGCATTTGGTAACGAAACTGAAAGCATAGCTGTTCTATTCCATGTTAGGAAAGCGAACAATTGCCTCTGTCTTGGCTTGATTGTCTCATCATATTTACTCGGCAATTTTGCCGACTACCCGTTCGGAGAACATGAATGGCGACTAAGGCTAAGAAAGAAACAGAGAAGCCGGAATCAGGCGAAGCTCAAGACGGCCCACTTCTCGATCTTTCCGCTTCAGCGGTCAAGAAAATGATCAAGGTCGCAAAAAAACGCGGCTATGTGACTTACGATGAGCTAAACGAGGTGCTGCCTTCTGACGAGGTATCATCTGAGCAAATCGAAGACATTATGGCGATGCTATCAGAAATGGGCATCTCTGTGATCGAGGAAGATGAAGTCGAGGAGCACGAAGCAGAGCAACGTGCTAAAACTGGTACCGAAGTTGCAGTTGCAACTGGTACTGCGATTGCCTCCAAATCAAACGCTCGCGAAGGTTCTGACCGGACCGACGATCCTGTGCGCATGTATTTGCGTGAAATGGGTACTGTCGAGCTGCTCAGCCGAGAAGGCGAGATTGCGATTGCTAAGCGGATCGAAGCTGGCCGCGAGACCATGATTGAAGGTCTTTGTGAGAGCCCGCTAACATTCCAAGCGATTATTATTTGGCGTGATCAGCTTGCTGAAGGCGAAATTCTACTACGCGATATTATCGATCTGGAAGCCACATATGCTGGACCAGATGCAAAGCAGGCGGAACCTGTCGTCCATACCGGCCAACCAGGGCGCCCGGGCTATCAAGTCAAACCTGCGATGACCGAAAATAACGACGAAGAGAAAAAAGACGGCGAAGCTACTGAAAACGCCGATGGCGAAGATGATGACGATGATGATGACGAGTTTGAAAACAACTTGTCTTTGTCAGCAATGGAAGCTGAACTAAAGCCTCAAGTTGTTGAGATTTTCGACCTGATCGCGAGCACTTATGGCAAACTGCGTAAGTTGCATGACGAGCAAGTTGAATTGCGTTTGGTTTCAAAAGAGCTGACACCTGCACAAGCGAAGAAACTTGCTGCATTGCACGTTGAAGTCATCAAAGAAGTGAAATCTCTTTGCTTGCACAATGGCCGTATCGAAGCGCTGGTTGAACAGCTTTACGATATCAACAAAGGTCTTGTGCGTATCGAAGGTCGTTTGCTTCGTCTTGCTGAAAGCTATGGCGTTCAACGCACAGACTTTATCGAGCAATATCAAGGCACAGAGCTAGATCCTGAATGGATCGATCGTGTTTCAACCTTGCCTATCGCTGGTTGGACGAACTTTGCGATTGCTGAGCGTGACATGATTGAAGAGTTGCGTCACGAAATCCGTGATCTGGCTCAAGAAACTGGTGTTGATATCGCTGAGTATCGTCAGCTTGTTCACAAAGTTCAAAAAGGTGAGCGTGAAGCGGCGATTGCTAAGAAGGAAATGGTGGAAGCCAACCTTCGTTTGGTGATTTCGATTGCTAAGAAGTACACAAACCGTGGCCTACAGTTCTTGGATCTTATACAAGAGGGTAACATCGGTTTGATGAAGGCGGTTGATAAGTTTGAATACCGTCGTGGTTACAAATTCTCGACCTATGCAACATGGTGGATCCGTCAGGCGATCACTCGTTCAATTGCTGACCAAGCACGGACTATTCGTATTCCGGTGCATATGATCGAAACAATCAATAAGATTGTTCGGACATCACGTCAGATGTTGCACGAGATTGGCCGTGAACCTACACCAGAGGAATTGAGCGAAAAGCTTCAAATGCCTTTGGATAAAGTTCGCAAGGTTCTGAAAATCGCTAAAGAGCCTATCTCGCTTGAAACACCGATTGGTGATGAAGAAGATAGTAACCTTGGTGACTTCATTCCGGATAGTAACGCTATCCAGCCGATTGATGCTGCGATCCAATCGAACTTGCGCGAAACAACAACACGGGTTCTCGCGTCGCTAACGCCTCGTGAAGAGCGTGTTTTGCGGATGCGCTTTGGTATTGGCATGAACACTGACCATACTTTGGAAGAAGTTGGCCAGCAGTTTAGCGTGACACGTGAACGTATTCGTCAGATCGAAGCCAAAGCTTTGCGTAAGCTTAAGCACCCAAGTCGTAGCCGCAAGCTACGTTCATTCTTGGACAATTAGTCGATCTGAACTTTCAAGTACTAAAGGGCCCCTTTATGGGGCCCTTTTTTTATGCAGCTGCGTTTGCTGGTTGTGCGATGTCCGCGTATCGTTTTACGTTTAGTAATGGGCTAAATACCGACGCGCAGAACGACAAGAGAAACGCTCCAGCAACAACCAATAGGCCTGTTTGAGGTGAGGTAGCGCCGACGATACTGCCTCCTATAATCGCGCCGAGTGGCCGCATGCCGTAGATTGTTGTTTGGATAACTGAGTTCACGCGACCGAGAATGTGTGCTGGCGTGACCAACTGGCGAACCGTATTCTGAGTGATTAGCCACATTGATGGCCCAAACCCAAACAAGAAAAACGCGCAATACACAATGAGTGTGCCCCCGATCTGAGGGCCGACAAAAACCAAAAGAGATGCCAATACTGAAATAGCAGGACCGAAAATCAACAAAACATAGGGGGCTATTCGTCCGCTCAACTGACGTGTGGTCAACATGCCTGCAACCGCACCAAGACCAAACGCTCCAAGTGCGTTGCCAAAGGCGCTGACGTCGGCCGAATAGAATTGAGCAAGTAGTGGGACCAAAACAACAAGCAAAGCCGTAAATGCCAAATTCCAAAAGACTGCGCAGATGGAAATAGCACGCAAATGTGCATTGTGAAGAACGAATTTTCCACCCTCCAACAGCCCAGTCAGCATCCCTTCGTGTTGGCGGTTTGCCTTTTCAAAATTTGGCAAAGTCAAACTGAAGCAGAAACTCGCTGTCGCTGCCAGCGTTGCAAGCAGGAACAAAACCATTGAGCCGGTCTTCGCAATTGCGGCAGCTATAAGTAGTGGCACAAGGAACGAAGCCAACGTGCGAGGAAGCTCGATCGTTGCATTGTTCTGGCTAAGGTTTTCTGATTTTGAAAGCAACGGCACGATTGAAAGAACAGTCAAACTAAACAGCACAATTCCGAAACCCGCTAAGGTGATGCTCGCTGTGAAGCCTGCGAGGTTTGAAAAGTACAAACTTAGTGCTGTGCCTGCAAATGCGAACGCTGAAATCAAAGTGGCAGCGATGACTAGCAATTTTAGTGGTGCTCGATCAACAAGGATACCGAAAGGTAGAGAACCCAAGAGATGTGCAAGAGATTGGCAAGCGACCAACATGCCGATCATTTCTGGCGAAGCGCCAAATACGAGAACCGCAGTCATTGGTACGCCCACGAGAGCGACTTGATCTGCGAGATGTAATCCGGTTACGGTTCCTGTAAGTTTGCTGATTGTTTTCATAGGAGCTCCCAAAATAGCGTTGGAAACATGTCCTATTTACCCGTGTAAATGTTATCAACCCGATTTTGACGGGCACTTCTGATTTTGGCAGATTAAGCGGCCGCGGCTGATTGTTCAGGTCTATGCTGTTTTTGCCAGTTGTATAGCTCAAGCAGGACAGGTGCTAGTTTCTCGCCTGATGGTGAAAGCGAGTAAATGACCCGGCGGCGTTTTTCGGTTGTTGGAGTTCTTAGAATGATGCCATCATTCTCAAGTTCCCGAAGTTGTTCTGAAAGAACCTTCTTACTTGCTGTAGGAAGTGCGCGGCAAATTTGGGCAAAATGCAACTCACCTTGTGCGAGCATATGTAACATGATGGGCTTCCACTTTCCTGAAAAAGACTGAACCGCCGCTGCTACAGGGCAGGCCAAAACATCATGAGCATACATTGATGGTGGGTCTATGGTGTGCACAGAATACTCCTTTGGCGATCCGTATTCACACTAGGCTTTCTTGTGCGGGTTTTCCATAGGGCACAAATTTGTAACGGATTGCGCTGCCCGATATTCCCAATAGTTTGCAACTCAAACATCGGAGATGACAATTATGGAATATCAAATTCAACGTGTGCCCATTATGAATTTTGGGATGGTGAATGCATATGTATTGCAGTCGAGCAAAGGTGCTGTGTTGATTGATGCAGGAATCCCAAACAGTGAGAAACGTGTCGCCGCGGCGCTTGCCAAGTTGGGGCTAGATTATTCTGATCTGAATTTGATTGTCGTCACCCATGGGCACTTTGATCACGCGGGGAATGCGTCTACCCTTCGAAAACTGAGTGGAGCGCCAGTGCTCATTCACGAGCAAGAGGCAAAGTTTTGCGCAGGCGAACAACAAATGAAATTGTGTCCAACGGGCTGGGTCGGGAAGCTGTTGTACAAGAGCGGTGCGCCGCAAACGCCCTTTGGATATTTTACACCAGAAGTTGTACTCTCAGGAAATGACAGGTTCGATTTGAAGCCATATGGACTTCCCGGTTATGTCACTTCAACACCGGGACACACTCCTGGATCCGTCTCAGTTGTCATGGATGACGGGCAGACATTTGTCAGTGATTTGGTGGCGTCGGGATTGGGACTTGGTGGCGTTTTTCCAACGGGCATTGCGAAGCGTCCACCATTTGAAGAGAACCCACATGAAGTTGCTGCAGCTCTGGAGCTGTTGTTGTTTGAGGGGACCCAGCACTTTCACTTGGGTCATGGTTTCAAGCTTAGTGCTCTGGCGGTAGAACGTCATGTAAGAGCACTTAAACGGCTTTAAGCAGGGCTTTCAAGACAATCATAGGGGCAGGTTTACCTAGTTTGCGCCAAGTAATCGGCCTCTCAGCCGGTGAAATTGCATCCAACTTGGATGAAGTGATTCATTTGATTCAACAAATCGCTGTTTTCGCAAAACATCGGAATTCCCAATTCGCTGTTGCCCTTGCGATAATGCCGAAGAACGTCAATTCACGATTATGATTCTTAATCAGTTAGTTAAATGATTTTGTTGAATCAAAATGTCAGTCATGTCGCAGTGCACAGAACTTGAGACATTGCAGAACAGCAAGAATCATAAGTTTTGACCTGAATTCGAACAAAATGATTCAGTTTCAAAGACTTGTCGTGGTTTGTTGAATCAAACAAAGAAGAGCTGTTTTGCTGTGGTAATGAAGTTCTAAATTGAAAATCCTGAGAAGCTATTAACGGGGCACCCCAATGGAGCGCCCCAAGTCCTTAGGCCGTTCTTGGTGCTGGAAACCAGATGACAAGCAGCAATGTGAACAATGCCGCATTGAACATTGGGAAGCCCGCGATGGCGATTGTGATAGCACCCGTCGCCAGATAGAAGGCGCCAGCAGCAAAGTCGATAATCTGAATAAAGATCATGTTTTTGATCCAGAATTGGTCTGGAGTCTCTTGCCTTGCCAACATTGCCATACCTGCGCCGTAAGCTAAAAAACGTGCGCCTAACATGCCCAACATATAGTTATTATCCAGCGGCGGTTCGCTCAATCCCATGAGCAAAAAGAATTGTGCAGGTATCAGTATAACTAGTGCCCCGAGGATGAATTGAGAAATGGCGATTAGCCATAGAAGTGTTTTTTGCCGTGTCATCATAATCTCCAAAATTTGTTGATTGCGATGATGTAGACTACGCGCTATACAAAAGTAAGTAGTTACCAAAAGTATAGCTAAAGATTTATGGAATTCGAAATGACGACAGTGGAAGATTGTGACGAAGCATGCCCTGTTGCTGCAGCCAACCAAGTGCTCGGTGGTAAGTGGACGACCTTAGTTTTACGAGATCTTTTGAGTGGAAAAAAACGTTACTCAGAACTACAGCGTTCCCTTGAAGGCATTAGCCCTAGAATGTTGGCTCAGCGATTGACGAGCTTGGAGGCAAGCGGAATCATTTCCAAAACTATCTACCCGACTATTCCGCCAAAGACCGAATATGAGCTCACGGCACTTGGCAAGGAAGCTCATGTCGTGATTGCTGCAATGGCGCAATTTGGCGAAGCATTGGCAATTGCCAACTGATACGTTATGCAAGACCAAGATTTATAGGAGACTAGTATGTCGTTTTTGAAAAAGCTTTTTGGAATGGGTGGCGATGACACTTTGTCTGGCCCCAAAGTTTTGGGTCAAGTGGAACACGAAGGTTTCACAATCAAAGCGACGGAAATGAAAGTTGGTAGCGAGTTTCAGCTTTCTGGTATCATCGAGAAAGAAATCGACGGTGAGCTGAAGTCTTCAGTGTTTATTCGTGCTGATCGATTGAGCAGTGCCGATATGGCTTCAAGTACTGCCATTGAAAAAGGTAAACAGATCATCTCTGAACAAGGTGATGGCCTGTTTAGGTAGCCACGTTTGATAAAGTTGGCGCTTGTAGTCGGAACGACAGGAATGTGGCGCCAACGGAAATTGCTGCGAAACTAAGTAGCATATATGTACCCGAGACCCTGGCGACTTCGGGGTCAAAAACGCGACCGATCGCATCGCCTTCAAACAGTCCAAATGTTTGTGCCGCCAGGCCTGCCAATGCGGCGCCTATCACAGCCCCTGCAAAAGTAGTGGGAGCCATTGCGCCGGAAGTTATCGAGCGTTCTTTGGGCTCCGCATTGACCATTACTGCTTTGCGATTGAATTGACTGCTGCTGCCCATGCCAACGCCATGAAGGCAAAAGCCAATGCAGGTGATGAGTAGGGAGCCGGTGTATAGCCCCGTTGCCGTAGTGCAATGTCCGATTGCATAGACGATTGTTCCAAAACGGATCATGTCGATTTCGCGGCTTGGGTCATCGATTTTGTTGGTTAGCCATGCGGCGATCGTCCACGTAAATGCAATCAGTGCCAAAGCGTAGCCAGCTTGGAGTGCGGAGAGTTCCCAGACAGAGCGCAGCATAGACGCCATGTAAACGTTCGAAACGCCGCCTGCGAGCTGTGCAAGCAGCATGATGGTTAAACATTTGCTGACGATCGTGCTCTGAGAGAATGGCCGCTTGGGCAATAGGCGATTGTCAGCTTTGTTGTCCAACCAGAGAAAGCCGCTCATCATCAACAACGAACCAACGATTATTGTTACAAGTAAAACGATGTTGCTGAATTGTCCCGCGGCTCCAAGGATAAGGAGCCCAGAAGTCAAAAGTACCAACCTTTTTACCGGAAGGGGGTTGGCTTCAGCTTGCTCCGTTTCTATTGGAATGGCCCGCCATGCCAGCGTAATCAGGATCAAAACCAATGGCACATTGAATAGGAATGCTGCGCGCCAAGATATGAGCTCGTCCAATACGCCAGCAAACAAAGGACCAAGTGCTGCGGCGACAGACCAAACAACAGAGCTAAGCGCGAACATGCGCGGAAGAAGTTTATGCGGTAGCAGGTCAGCGACAAGAATGTAGATCAGCGAGATCAACATGCCTTCGCCAATGCCTTGTAACCCTCTGCCTAGAATTACAACTGAAAGGTTTGTCGCGGTGCCGCCTGCGACGGAGCCGATAAGTAGGATCAAGCAGGCAATTGAAAAGATGGTTCGTGAACCAAGCTGGTTCTTAAAACTACCAGCGACCACTCCGGCGACGATCGATCCGACTTGAAACAGAGCAAACAGCCAGAACATGTATTCGCGGCCACCCAGATCAATAACGATTGAGGGTACTATGGTCAGAGTGATGTAGCCGTTAACCGCATGAGATCCGACAACGAGGATGTTCAGTACAGACAACAGGATGAACTCTTTCGAGAACAGCCTGTTGAACTGATCATCAGATGCGCCATTTGTATTGCTCATCGCTAGGCCAATTGTTGTGTGCTTGCTGCGGGTTCTTCAACAGAATCGTTGAGCGGAAGTAAGTATGCCATCAGCATAGCAGGCAAAGACAATGCAAAGAAGCAGAGGTATAGTTGTGGCGCGACGGTTGTTGCAACTTCGACATCAAAGATGCCAAACACTGGCGTGCCGCCAAACAGTCCGAAAGAAAGTGCCAAGATGCTGGCTACCGCAGCGCCGATTGCTCCGGCAGCGCTGTCTATGGGCGGTAGCATTGAAGAAGTTCGGTCTTTCTCCGCTTCGCTGGCCGCTTGCATGATTTTCTTGTCGGTGAAAATCGTAGAGGTGCCTAAGCCTAAGCCCATCAGCGCAAATCCAAGGCTTGTGATAAGCAAGTCCGCTTGTGCCCAGCCAAAGGCTGTTAGTAGGAAGCTTGCTGAAATAAATGTAATGCCGGTACGGATCAATCGGAGTTGGTTCTTGAGAGTGCCGACGCCAGACAACATCCAAGATGAGATCGACCACGTGATCGCAAGCACAGAAGCTATGTAACCAGCGTTCATTGGATTGAGCAACCAAATGCTTTGCAGCAGGGCAGTTGAATAGACGGCGTGTCCTCCAACTGCCAGACTTATGGAAATATTGATCCAAAATCCTAAACCGATAGAACCTTTTCGCGTGAAAATGAACTTTGGCAACATCCTGTTTTCCGCTTTTCTGTCGCGTTGGATCGCGAGGGACAGCAAGAGTAAAGCGACAATAAGTACAAGGGCGATCAACAATGGATCTGACAATTGACCGGTGACGCAGAATGTAGTCACTGCAGCGACAAATAGAGTTAGTCTCGCAATGGGAACCCTCGTTGTAGATTTTTGATCGCGTTGTTGTTTTACAGAGAAGCGAGCTTGAATTGAGAGCAAAGCTGCAATCGCCAAATTGACAAGAAATGCGCTTCTCCAGCCAAAGTTTTCCTCAAGTAGGCCAGCAAAGAGAGGGCCTATTGCGGCGGATACAGCCCACACAATGGCGAGTACGCCGATCATTCTTGCCATTAGGTTGTTTGGGTATCTTTCGCTTAAAATGATGTAAGCGATTGAAATAAGCATGCCTTCAGCAAATCCTTGGAAAGCACGACCGAAAACCAGAAGTTCGAAGTGGCTTGCTAACCCGGCGAAACAGGAGCCGATAACGAGTAAGACAGATGCCAAGTAGATTGTGTGACGCCCACCTAGTTTTGATTTTATCTGTGCGGATGCCATTCCGCCAACAATTGCTGTAATCTGAAACAGCGCTAAGGTCCAATACATAAGCTCCTTGCCGCCGATGTCTTCAACGATCGAAGGCAGGACGGTGCGTGTTACGAATAGGTTTGTGGCGTGTGACCCTACTGACAAGATGAGTGTGAGCGTCAACAATGCGCGACCGTCTATAAAGAGCTCAGAAAACTTCGCTGGCGCGTTCGCCTTTTCTTCACTTGTCATCTGGCCAACTCCGCATATTTCTCGTGGATTGATTTTAGCTGCTGACAGCTATTGCACAAGGGAGCGTCTTGCCTGACGGATGGGGTGAACAATCCGTCAAGCAAGACAGTACGTGGCACAAAGAACTGAAAGTTTTGCATCGCTCTAGGGAGAGTGAAGTTTGCTTTTTGACGTGTCATTTGTGCCTCCGTAATAAAATAAGATTATTCTTTCTTTATTGGGTTTATGAGGGATTATTTGACAAGTCAAATCTTTTTTTATTATTGTGGTGCAACAAATCAGGAAACATCAGTGAAGATCTCTGACGAAAAAACAATCGAGCGTTTGCTCTTTTTGATCAAAACCCGAGGACCGCAGACCGCAGTTGCTATGGGTGAGCTTGTGGGCACCACGTCTGTTGCTGTGCGCCAGCACATGGAAAAGCTTGCTGAAAAAGGGTTAGTTGAAAGTGATGATCGTCGGGAAAGTGTAGGGCGACCAAAGAAATACTGGCAGCTTACCGAAAAAGGAAACCAACGGTTTCCAGATCGTCATGCTGACCTAACGTTGGATATGATCAACTCAGTTGTAGAGACTTTCGGAGAAGAGGGGTTGGAAAAGCTCATCTTGAAGCGTGAAAACAGATCCCGAAAGCAATACAACAGCCAGATAAAGACTGACGCAAGCTTGAAGTCGAAAGTCAAAACTTTGGCCAAGATGCGTGAAGCTGAGGGCTATATGGCCGAAGTGGAAAACGTTGATGGTGGTTACCTGCTACATGAAAACCATTGCCCAATCTGCATTGCTGCAAGTTCGTGTCAGGGTTTTTGCCGTTCTGAACTGACTTTATTTCAAGATGTTCTTGGTGCGAATGCGGACGTAACAAGAGAAAGTCATATTGTTTCGGGCGCTCGACGTTGCACATATAAAATTGTTGAGAAGTCCGCCTAGACCCTGTTGTGCCACATTGTGAAACTAGCGTGGTTCCATATTTTAAGCGCAAGGGGCGAACATGACATTCGAATACTTTTTGACCTGCATGGTCATCATCCTAATTCCTGGCACTGGCATGATCTACGCTGTGGCAATGGCGATCGCCGGCGGATGGCGCTTAGGGCTTGTCGCTGCTTTTGCCAGCACGATGGGTATTGTTCCACATTTGGTTGCAGCCATTACGGGACTAGCCGTTTTGATGCACACCAGTGCGGTCGCTTTCCAATTTATCAAATATGCTGGCGTTGCATATTTACTGTACTTGGCATGGCAAACTTTGCGGTCTAGTGGTCCAATCCAGCTTGGTGAAAAACCTAGAGAAAGGCTTTCAATTGCGAAGGTTATTGGATCTGGCATTGCCATTAACTCGCTTAACCCGAAACTGTCGCTATTCTTTTTAGCGTTTCTGCCGCAATTCGTAACAGTGGGTGGGGCAAGTAGCACTGCTGAAATGTTGCTGCTAGGTGGGATTTTCATGGCGCTAACATTCTTGGTGTTTGCCATTTTTGCTGTGATGGCGTTTTCAATCCGTACTGTGTTGACTGGTTCACCTAGGTTCATGCGTTGGTTTAAACGAACAGTCGCGGTGAGCTTTGGATTACTTGCAGCGCGGTTGGCAGTAGCCGAACAGTAATTCGTGAAAGTTTGAGCTAAATTGCGTTCAAATGGTTTTCAGTTTTTCGACAAACTGCACCTAGTTTAGTCTTTGGGGCGCTTAGAACGGTCATTTTGTGTTCTGAGTTGCCTTTTAGACGATGGCGTATACTTTAGAAGTATCAAATCACTGCCTATTCGGCGGTGGTAGGCATTTGTGGAAGGATGATTATGCGCATTATTTTGCTTATACCCATCTTGATGATGCTAGCTGGGTGCGTGCAACGCATGGGCAAAGAACCGGATATTTTTAAGACGGTCCGCCTGAACGAGTACGCTCAAGTAGCTCATGAAATCAATCTTGGACTAGACCCGAACACGGTCAATGGCGTAGGAGACTCCTTGCTCCACGTCGCGACAGGTGCACGGGGCGGATATGAGGTTGTGGATGTGCTGCTAAAGGCTGGTGCCGATCCCAATGCACTTACAAGCCAGGGGCGCTCGCCGCTGCATATTGCTGCAGGGTGGTGCCAATCAGATATCGTTCGACGTCTACTGGAAGGTGGAGCTGATCCTCATCTAACCGCCAACGACGGTCGTTCGCCGCTTGATGCGACTTGCAGTTCACCAGAAATTCCGCGACAAGAAGTCGTGCAAATTTTACGGGATGCAATGAGCAGATAATGGATCAAATGATAGAGCTGGTGCCCATGGCACTTTGGTTGGTCGCTGCTGGTGTAGCGGCTGGCCTAATTGCTGGTTTATTGGGTGTTGGTGGCGGTATCGTCATGGTGCCGGTTTTAGCTACGATCTTTCAAATTATGGGTGTAAGCCCTGAAGTTATCATGCATTCCGCAGTCGCGACATCGCTTGCTGTGATTGTTCCAACCGGCCTTTCTAGCGCTCGTTCGCATGCGAAACGTGATGCTGTTTCAAAAGAATTGCTGGTTCTTTGGGCTCCTGCGATGGTGATTGCTTCATTCATTGGCGGCGTTACAGCAGGTATTTACTCACCTCAGGTTCTGCGCCTGATTTTTGCAGTTATGGCGTTCTTCATAGCAATCAACTCAGTTGTACCCTTACAGAAGAAGCTAATGGGGGGATTGTCCGACTCACCATCTACTCATCGTGTTAGTGCCGGGTTTATCGGATACATCTCTTCTCTCATGGGGATCGGGGGCGGTTCCCTTAGCGTGCCAACGATGACCGTTTTGGGTTCACCTGTTCACACAGCAGTGGGCACAAGCTCGGCGCTTGGTGTCTTCATCGCGTTTCCTGCTGCTGTTGGCTTTGTGATTTCTGGTTGGACTGTTGCCAACTTGCCGGCATTTTCGTTGGGCTATGTTTCGTTGCCATCCATGGCCACGCTAGCGCTTGGTGCCATTTTGTTTGCTCCAATTGGTGCTATGATTGCCCATAAGCTATCTCCGACGCTGTTAAAGCGAGTATTGGCCGTATACTTGTTGATAGTTGGTACAAGGATGCTGTTTCAGGCATTCGTGGGGTAGTTGGAGGTGGTAACAATTGCCACCACACCTAGCTTGAGTTTGCTATTCGCTGATTTCCCACTGGACGTTTACAGTGATTGAATAATCTAACTCGCCAGCTTGAACTGGAACTGAGTCAGCCATTGCCATCTCCATTCGAGCAGCACCTGCATAGGGTTGTGGCGTATAGCCAGCATTTTCTGAGATATTGAGAATGCGCTTGAGCTCGAAATCTGCGGCGTCAGCATAGATGTTGGCGTTCTTGATTGCTTCGGCAATTGCTTGTTTCCGCGCATCATCCAGAAGTTTGTTTGGATTTGAAACCGCGAAAGAAACACCATTTATTGAATTGGCTCCAACGGTGATCGCCTGATCCAATACATCGCCAAGGTCGTCCAGTTCAACAACCTGAACCCTAACCATGTTTGAGACACGGTAACCGCTTATTTTTGGCGGGAGCATGTAGCCGTTTTGGTCGCGCTTATCTGAATGTACGTAATTCGGTTGAACGGAAAAGCCCGATGTTTGAATATGCTTTTCGTCAACGTTGGCGGCTTTAAGAACATCGATTAGAGCTGCCATTGCCGTGTTGTTCTCACTTAGCGCAGCACGAGCTGTTTTGCCTTCTGTGACAACACCAGATGTAATCACGGCCATGTCGGGAGCGGCAGAAACAGTGCCCGTTGCTCTGATGTTAATTGTCGACAACTGCTCTGCTGAAAAGGCTGGAAGGCTAGTGAACGCAATTGCGGATGCAACTGATAGTGACAATACTTGCTTTAGCATGGGAGCTCCAATTCAATTATCTTACTCAAACTGATCACACTTGAATAAGGCTCGAATGCGGCAACCCTTGCTTTAGTCGTTCACAGTTTCCTCTGTCGCTGTGCTAAATTGTGCGAGATATGCAAGAAGGTTTTCTTTATCGGCGGGTTTCTTCAAGCCTACAAACGACATCTTGGTGCCCTTAATGTGGGCCTTTGGCTTTGTCAGAAATTTTGTGAGGTTGTCGACATCCCAAATTAGGCCATCGTCGCTCGCCGCTATCATCGCTTTCGAATATTTGTAGTCCGCTGCAACGCCAACTTGACGACCGATGATTTCATTTAGTGGCGGGCCGACTTTGTTCTTGGCCCCTTCGCCAACCATGTGGCACGCGCGGCACTTTTTGTAGACCTTTTCACCTTTAGCGACATCACCCGCCGCAAGTGCAGGCGTAGTTATTGCTGTTAGTGAAAGAATTAGTGCTGAAATGATCTTCATTTTGAACCTACCTGATTTTCCCCATGCCCAGATAGATTGCATTTGGCAACATGCAGCAACTAACTAATTGCCGCATGTTGTTTTGTCGCAATTAGCAGAATGTGCTGTAGACAGCTGCAATGATGCTGCGCACGCGATCGTCAGCTAACGAATAGTATATCGCTTTACCTTTGCGCCGCGTTTGAACGAGACCTTCTTGACGAAGTCTGGCTAATTGTTGAGACACCGCCGCTTGCCTGGCGTCAAGCAAATCTTCCAGCTCAGACACAGATGCCTCGCCTTCGGATAGACGACAAAGGATCATCAGACGTCCCTCGTGTGCGATTGCTTTGAGGAAAGAAGATGCTTCGCCCGCATTGTAATGCAGTGCATTTGAAATTGGTGTTTCTTGACTTTTCTCAATCGGATTTAATGACATAAAGTATCCCCGTTTGAAGCCCTAATTGGACCTTTGTACAAAATGTTGTACTAAAATGTGTGCTGGACGCACACGTAACTAAAACAAAAATATATTCGCTGACCCACGAAATATGGGATGTAACTAACTGGCTACTCAACCTCTTCATGTTATTCATATCCAACAATATGATCAAGGTGCCAATTTGTGCTTTCAAATCGGTTTGTGCTTTGCTATTAGCTGAGCCGTGATGGGCCTGTAGCTCAGTTGGTTAGAGCCGACCGCTCATAACGGTCTGGTCGTAGGTTCGAGTCCTACCGGGCCCACCATCACTTCACTTTTTCGTGAACAAAGCTAATTATTTGCCGAATGATGTGGTCTATTTGGTTGCAGCGCTGATGTAATCGCGCACGTCGTTGACTTGTTGTTCTCCCAACCGAAGCCCCATTTTGGTCCGGCGCCACAGGTAATCTTCCGCTGTTAACACCCATTCGTTCTCAATGGCCCAGTCAAGTTCACGTGTGTAGATGCCGTGACCGAAGTGTTTGCCCAGATCTGCTTCTGTTGCAATTCCGTCTGCAATTTTGAACGCGTCGGTGCCATAAGCGCGCACGAGACGGCGAACTGATTTTTTGTCGACGAATGAGAGTTGATTTTGAAGCTTTTCGACGAGGTGTTCGAACTCGTCGTGTTCAAAGTCGCCACCGGGGAGTGGAACGCGAGCAGTCCATTCTTCGCCGATGGTTGGAAAGTAGTGAGCGATTTTGTCAAACGCAGATTCTGAGAGGTGACGGTGCGTTGTAATCTTGCCGCCGAAAACGTTCAAAGCGGGTGCTTCTCCCGTCTCGTTGAGTTTTAGAACATACTCTCGGGTTGCGGCTGTACTTGAGGATGCGCCGTCATCGTAAAGCGGGCGAACGCCCGAGTAAGACCATACAATGTCTTCCACAGATATCGGTTTTTCAAAGTACTCAGAAGCAAATTTACACAAATACTCTTGTTCCTCTGGTGAACACTCTGGTTTGGTGTTGACGTCGCCATGGTCCTGATCGGTCGTGCCGATCAGAGTGAAATCCTGTTCGTAAGGAATGGCGAAAATGATGCGGCCGTCTTCGCCTTGGAAGAAGTAGGCTTTGTCATGATCGAAAAGCTTTTTCGTCACAATGTGGCTACCTCGAACCAAGCGCACGCCTTCATTGGTTTTGATGTGAGCGATATCTTTAATGATGTTCTCGACCCAAGGTCCACCAGCATTCACCAGTAACTTTGACTTGAACGTCTGTTTCTTACCAGAGACCTGATCTTTAGTTTTGATGGTCCAAATGCCATCTTTAGATCGGGCGTCTGTCACTTTAGTACGTGTCATAATGTCAGCGCCGCGTGCTGCTGCGTCGCGTGCGTTGAGAACGACCAAACGAGAATCTTCAACCCAACAATCTGAGTATTCGTAAGCCTTTTGGTACTTTTCTTTTATAGGCGCACCTAACTCGGTGCCCTTCAAGTTCAGCGTCTTAGTGCCCGGCAGAATTTCGCGGCCACCTAAGTTGTCATACATGAAGAGGCCAAGGCGGATCAGCCAATCAGGACGCCGCCCTTTCATCCAAGGCATTACAGTTGTGAGCAGTTTGGAAGTGGGCGTTTCGCTCTCGAAGCGCATGTCTTCATGGTAAGGCAATACAAAACGCATAGGCCACGAAATGTGTGGCATTGCGACGAGAAGGTTTTCGCGCTCAATTAGTGCTTTGCGTACGAGCTTGAACTCAAAATACTCCAAGTAACGCAAACCACCGTGGAACAGTTTGGTTGATGCAGACGATGTTGCTGACGCGAGGTCATCCATTTCAGCAAGAGCAACGCTCAGGCCCCGACCCGCGCCATCACGAGCAATCGCACAGCCATTTACGCCGCCACCAATCACAAAGATGTCGTATGTTTGTTCGCTCATTTTATGATCCTGCTACTACGATTTTCGCGCCTGCGTTTTCGGCAGCACGTGAGAATGTGGGGGAGGGTGCTGTGTCTAGCACCACATAATGGATGTCTGAAAGATCGGCGATACGCACGGGTGCGTCTACTGAGAATTTGGAATTGTCGATGACAAGAATTTTGGTTCGTGCGTTCTTAAGAATGGCACGCGCTACCGCTACTTCTCGTGGATCGAAATCAAGGATTGAGCCGTCTTCATCAATTGAGGATGCGCCAACGATTGCATAATCAGCTTTGTAACGAGATATGAACTCCACCGCTTCCTCGCCAACGACAGCTCCGTCGCTCGGGCGAATTTGGCCACCAACTTGAATAAGCGACTTAAGTTTAGCTGAGCGCATGATGCCAACGATGTTGGTATTATTCGTAATGATTTGTAGGTCGTGGTGGTTGATTAAAGCATTGGCAACTTGCTCGGTCGTTGTGCCGATGTTGATCGCAACTGTGCTACCGTTTGGGATAATTTGTGCGGCTTTACGCCCGATCCTACTTTTTGCAGCAATGTTTTTGAGACGTCTGGTTTCATAGTCGGAAGAGGCATTGGAGGTTAGCCGTTTTACGCCGCCGTGAACTCGTGTTGCTAGTCCCTTGCTACAAAGATTTGCTAAATCCCGACGAGCCGTTTGCTCCGTTATGGCGAATTGTTTGGCGATCGATTGAACCGTCACCTGCCCATTACTATTGAGCAATTCAACGATCATTTCGTGCCGTGTTTCTTGGGCCATTTGTCATTCCAATGTAGCTTTAGTGAAGTTGTACAATGTTCAAATGAACATGTAAATATTCATTCTAGGCGTCATTCGAACATTTTTGGATGTTTGGAGTTGTGCATTCTCAGCGCCAAATTGGTATTCTTCAATGAGTCGAACTTGATTTTTTGACTGCTGGTTTGCTCCAGTTATCTTGTCAGTTTGTGCCGCAATCGGTTGGTAATCGTAAGTACACTCTGTTTAACCATTTGAATCCGTAGAGATTTTTTCCTTTCATTCCCGCGACAGGTTCATGTCAGGCTCCCGTGTTGTCATTTAGGCACGGACCGCAATTAGGTCTGATAAGACAATTTGGGAGGAACGAAATGTTCAAAAATATTACAGCTGCTGTTGCAGCGACAACTCTTATGCTGGGCGCAGTCGGCGCAGCATCTGCAGACGGCCACAAGGTCGTTGATGAAATCAAGTTCTTGATTCCTGGTGGCGCTGGCGGCGGTTGGGATGGCACTGCTCGCGGTACTGGCGAAGCATTGACAAAGTCCGGCCTAGTAGGCGGCGCAACATATGAAAATATGTCTGGCGGCGGCGGCGGTAAAGCTATCGCGCACATCATTGAGACAAACGATCAAGACACATTGATGGTCAATTCAACACCGATCGTTATTCGTTCGCTTCAAGGTGTGTTCCCTCAGTCGTTCCGCGACCTGACTCCAATCGCAGGCACAATCGGTGACTACGGCGCGATGGTTGTGCACAAGGATTCAACCGTTGAATCTATGCAGGCCCTTTTGGCAGCATATGCAAATGACCCAAGCAGCATCGCAATCGGCGGTGGTTCAGTTGCTGGTGGCATGGATCACTTGATCGCGGCGCTGATAATGAAGAATGCAGGCGCAAACCCAATTGAAGTGAAGTACATTCCGTACGACGCTGGCGGTAAAGCAATGGCTGGCCTTCTTTCTGGTGAAATTGCAGCACTAACAACTGGTTTTGGTGAAGCAATCGAACTGGCTCGCCAAGGCGAAGTGAACATTCTTTGTGTGACTTCAAACGAGCGTATTGCTGCATCTCCTGACACTCCAACATGTGCAGAAGCAGGTTCACCTGGTACGGCTTTTGTAAACTGGCGCGGCTTCTTTGGCGCACCTGGCATGTCAGACGAGAAGAAAGCTTCTTACGTTACTGCGCTTGAAAAAATGTACTCAACTGACGAGTGGGCAGCTGTTCGCGACCGTATGGGTTGGGTTGAAATTTTCAATGCAGATTCAGATTTCGTGAGCTTCCTTGAAGGTCAAGAGCAAGAAATTGGCGCTTTGATGAAAGAGCTTGGTTTCCTTTAGTAGATCAAACAAACTGGTCGCGGCTTTTATTAGTCGCGGCCAAATATTCTGGTGCTTTGCATCATCAATGATCTGCATTGCAGACATTTGATTTTACGATCGGTTGGGAGGCTAATCGTGTTTTTGACGAACAGACGGATCGGCGGTTTGTTGCTATTGGCGTTTTGCGTCACATATGCTTTTTTGAGCCAAGAGATTCCGCTACTACCATTTCAAGCCAATGTCGCTTTTCATGCGCGCACAATGCCAGAGATGCTTTCTGTATTGGGAATTGGTTTGAGTTTGGCAATCATCATTTTTCCATCACCAAAAGAGTTTCCAGAGTTCGCGGGAAAGAACTGGCTTACGGTTTTGCTGTTCCTCGCTCTGATGAGTTTATATGGCCTTACCATTCGCCCATGGGGATTTATTCTTGCTTCATCGATCTTGCTCGGTGGCGGTTATTGGATTCTTGGTGAGAGAAAAATTTGGTTGCTTTTGGCAACTTCAATTCCAATCGCAGTTGCGTTCTGGGCGCTAATGACGCTTGGGCTTGGTGTGTTTATTGAACCACTTCCATGGTTCCTAAGAGGGTGATGACTGATGCTTGACGGTATTCTTATCGGGCTATCAACAGCCCTAAATCCAATGAATTTGATTTTTGTTGTTGCTGGATGTCTTGTGGGGACATTCATCGGCATGTTGCCGGGGCTCGGCCCAATGTCTGCGATCGCTCTTATGATACCGGTTGCAGCGGGTCTAGACCCGGCAGCAGGCATCATTTTGATGGCTGCGGTTTATTATGGCGCAATCTTTGGCGGCTCGACGTCTTCTATTCTGATCAACGCGCCCGGGGTCGCCAGTACGGTAGCTACATCGTTTGATGGCTACCCAATGGCCAAAAAAGGTAAAGCAGGTAAAGCGCTCGCGATTGCGGCTTACTCGTCATTCTCCGGTGGTGTTATAGGTGCAATTTTATTGCTTGTTGCGGCTCCGTTCCTTGCAAGCGTGTCTTTGTCATTTCACTCGACTGACTATTTCGCATTGATGGTGCTTGGTTTGACAGCCGTGGCGGCTTTTGCCGGACAGGGGAACGTTCTTAAGGCGATGTTGATGACCGTTATTGGTTTGATGCTTTCCACAGTTGGTACCGATCAAACCCAAGGCATTCAGCGCTTTACGTTGGGAATGATTGACCTACTTGATGGTGTTTCGTTCCTGCTTTTGGTTATGGCCACATTTGCTTTGTCCGAGGCATTGATGGCTATTCTGAAACCCAAGAACGATGCAGATCGTCTCAAGGAAAAAGAGGCTTCCGCTAATCTTGGTTCGATGAAAATCACGAAGGAAGAAGTGAAAGAGCTTGCACCTGTTGTTGGACGTTCATCTTTCCTAGGTTTCCTGATTGGCGTGCTACCCGGAGCTGGTGCGACTATTGCGAGTTTCTTGGCATACGGCACAGAGCAACGTCTTGCTGGCCCAGAAAAGGGAAAGGAATTCGGTAAAGGTTCAATCCGTGGATTATCTGCGCCTGAAACGGCAAATAACGCGGCGGCGACTGGTTCATTTGTGCCGCTTTTGACATTGGGTATTCCTGGCTCAGGTACTACTGCAATTATGCTGGGCGCTTTGATCGGGTACGGTATCCAGCCAGGGCCACGTTTGTACATTGATCAACCAGAGATCTTCTGGTCGGTAATTGTTTCTATGTGGATAGGCAATATCATTTTGCTTGTTTTGAACCTGCCTTTGATCCCATACATTGCAAAAGTTTTGGCAATTCCAGCACGTTTCTTGTTGCCATTGATCCTGTTCTTCTCACTGATCGGCGTGTATTTCGTCAGCTTTAACACCTTCGATATTCAGCTGATGATCATCTTTGCTGTTGCTGCAGTTGTGCTTCGACTGCTCGACTTCCCTCTCGCACCGATGATCCTTGGTTTTATTCTGGGTGGCATGATGGAAGAAAATCTTCGTCGAGCACTTTTGATCAATGACGATAGTTGGTCGTTCTTGTGGGAACGCGAATTGACCCTTTCAATTCTCGTGATCGCCGGCCTGACACTCTTCGTTCCAATGCTAATGCCTCTTTATCAAAAGTGGCGCAAAGGTGCGGACAGTGCAGGTGAGGGCGGCTAAGAAAGACTGCGACATTTGGGAGTGCCGCAGTTCTAAAAGATAAATCCCATTCCTTCCCTGAAACGCTGATCCATCTAATGGGTCAGCGTTTTCTTTGGGCTATCGGAACAAGAGTTTGTCGCGCGAAAGTTGGTCGACAGATGACGCGCCCATCAAGATCATGCCGCGTTTGATTTCGTCGCGCATAAGTTCCAATGCACGTTCAACGCCAGGTTGCCCTGCTGCTGCAAGTGGGAAAAGGTAAAAGCGACCGCCGCCGACTGCTTTTGCACCAAGTGCAAGAGCTTTCAGGACATGAGTGCCGCGCTGCACGCCACTATCCATGATGACATCCAAGCGATCACCGACTGCGTCTACAATGGCTTCAAGCTGATCAAACGACGAACGGGAGCCATCAAGCTGGCGACCGCCGTGGTTTGAAATGATGATGCCAGTACAACCAATGTCTGCGGCCTTTACCGCATCTTCAACTGACATGATGCCCTTGATGCAGAACTGGCCGTCCCACTCTTTCACCATTTCAGCGACATCGTCCCAAGAAATGGTTTGATCAAGCATTTCGGTGAAATACTTACCGATCGACATTGCGCCGCCACTCATGTCAACGTGTTCGTCGAGTTGAGGTAAGCTGAATTTCTCGTGGGTCACGTAGTTCAACCCCCACATTGGCTTGATGGCGAATTGGGCCATGCCACCTACGGTGAGTTTGAAGGGGATAGAGAACCCGGTTCGCAGATCGCGTTCACGGTTGCCGCCAACGATTGCGTCGACAGTGAGCATCATTACATCAATGCCGGCATCTTTTGCGCGCTGCAGCATGACTTTGTTAAGTCCGCGGTCCTTGTGGAAATAGAATTGGTAGGCTTGGGGCGTGTCGTATTTTTCGCGTAATTCCTCAAGGCTTACCGTTCCGAGTGATGAGACACCAAACATCGTACCGTACTTGTTTGCCGCTGCCGCCACTGCGCGCTCGCCGTCATGGTGGAACAAGCGTTGAAGTGCAGTTGGGGAGCAATAAATTGGCATGTCCAATTTTTGTCCCATTACTGTCACCGACATGTCCACATCTGTAATGCCATTCAAAACATCGGGGACGAGGTCGCAAGTGTCAAAGCTTGCGGTGTTACGTCTATAAGTGATCTCGTCGTCCGCGGCGCCATCAATGTAGTTGAAAATGGGCGACGGAATTCGTTTTTGTGCCAGCTTACGAAAATCTTGGAAATTATGGCAGTCTTTTAGGCGCACTTCACCCTCCTTTATGTCTAGTTAAGTCAAACTAAACATTGGAATGTATGAGGTCAAGTTTATTTACCTGTTACGAATCTAAGGTGCGATACGCCTTATTTCTAGCCAGTTTACAGCAACCAGTTACAAGAGGGCTTTTCTACGCTTTGCTATTTGTTCACGTCGATCTCGATTTTGATCAACAATGTATGAGCGCTCGACGAAATCAATATGATCGCGCGCGGCCTTGCGCGCTGCTTCTTGATTGGCTTCCATTATGGCTTGGTAGATGGCGCGGTGTTGTTGTAGTAGCATTTCAGATGCGCCGTCGCCGTCCTTGGCGCGCAGAACAGCTCGATTGTAAAAGAGGTTCTGCCGAGTGAGAGCATAGATTGACGCCATTGAGTGCACGAGAAGGGTGTTATGACTGGCGTCAACAATTGCCACGTGGAATCGAATATCTGCATCTTCTGAGCCAGCGAAATCACTGTTTTGGTGAGCAACGTCCAGCTCGTTCATAATATTGGTCAGAACTTCTTTGTCGTATTTGGTTGCACGTTCTGCAGCAAGACCTGAGGCGAACTGTTCTTGTGAACGTCTAAACTCTAGATAATCTAAGAAGGCGCTCGAATGACGTGAATATAGGCTGATGAGAGCCGGTGACATCGCTGAGCCAATTAGTGGCGCTACGAACGTGCCTTCCCCATGCCTTGAGATTATCAGTTCATGTTCTTCTAAACGTTTGAGCGCTTCGCGAACTTTTGGCCGAGATACCGACATTCGTTCCGAAATGTCGCGTTCAGATGGAAGCTTGTGACCATCTCTTAGGACGCCGTTGAGAATCAAACCTTCGATCTGCTCCACGATGGCGTCCACGACAGACGTATTATCTACGGGTTCAAATATCCCGTTTTGGATGCTCACAAGAGTAACTCCGGTATGACGGTACAATTAGTTGTCCACTGAACATGAACTTTTTGCTCGTATTTTACAAGTGGCCATTCGTATTGAAAAACAAGAGAAATTCCCAGAGTTGCTCATCTTTTTCTGTGTTTTACCGTTTTTCGCAAGGCGTATTAATACGCTTTCGTTGCAAAAATGAGGTGTTGGGGCATTTAGACTTTAGGTTACTTTCTTCGTGCTTTGTGTTGACATTTTGGCAATGGTCAAGTTTATTTACCAATGTAACGGCTAAGGAGAGCCGTTTTAGATTTTTGCTCGGAAGGGCATTTGGAGGAGAAAAATAATGAAGAAATTACTCGCTGGTGTGGCTATGGCCACTGCTCTTGCATCAACTGCAGGCGCTTTTGCAGCAGATAAAATTTTGCTGAAAACCCCAATCGCATTTTCAACAAGTCTTCCTGGTCTTGGTTCACCAATTCCACGTGTGGCTGAGCAACTTGACCTTATGTCTGGCGGCACAATGAAGATGAAAGTGTATGAGCCAGGAAAGTTGGTTCCGCCTTTTGAAATTCTAGATGCTGTGTCATCTGGTAAAATCAATTCAGGCTATACAACGGCTGGCTATTGGGCAGGTAAGATCCCAGCTGCTCCATTGTTCTCGGCTGTGCCATTTGGTCCAGAAGCTGGCGAATATATGGCTTGGCTCTACTACGGCAACGGCCTGACACTTTATCAAGAAATGTACGATCAAGCTGGATATGACGTTCACGTTATTCCATGTGCGATTATTGCGCCTGAAACATCAGGTTGGTTCGCCAAAGAAATCAATTCACCTGCCGATCTTGAAGGTCTGAAGATGCGTTTCTTCGGTCTTGGCGGCGAAGTGATGCAAAAGCTCGGAGTGGCGACTTCGCTTCTTCCAGGCGGCGAAATCTTCCCTGCGCTTGAAAAAGGCGCGATTGACGCCACCGAGTTCTCAATGCCAGCGATTGATGCGCGTCTTGGTTTCCACAAACTTGTGAAATTCAACTACTTCCCAGGTTGGCACCAGCAAGCAACAGTGTTTGAGCTGTTGATCAACGGTACTCAGTGGAATGAGATGAGCGCGCAGCACCAGGCGATTGTGAACAACGCTTGTAAAGCTTCTATGACTGACAGCTTTGCTGAAGGTGAAGCAATTCAGCATGATGCGATGATCGACAACGTTGAGAATAACGGCGTGACAATTAAAACTTGGTCACCAGAGATGCTTGATACTTTCCGCACAACTTGGGCAGATGTTGCTGAAGAGAAAGCGGCCAATGACGAGTTCTTCGCTAAGGTTCTAGGCGACATGAACACTTTCCGCGATGGTTATCAGCTGTGGAAAGAAAACGCATTCTTGCCACGCAAATAGAAAATTGCTGGCTGAACTGAAATCAGCCTAAGATGCAATGATTAGGTGCGCGCTTCACTTAGTGCGCACCCCTTTAAGGGTTACGGGGAGCAAGACATGGCGCAGCCAACCAAAGAGCAACAAGATCCTGTTGCGGTCTATGAAGAAATTTCTGAACATGTTGAAACCGATAACCAACCGCTTGCCGTTGGACTAGATAAGTTCGTCAAAACGGTAGGTACCGTTGTGATGTGGGCCAACGCACTTTTGGTTGCTGCAATCGTGACGCAAGTTTCATTCCGCTATTTGGCAAACCAAAGTTTCCCCAAACTAGATGAAATCCAGTGGCATTTTTATGGGCTGGTGACGATGATTGGTATTTCGTACGCCATGGTGACGGATAGTCACGTACGTGTTGATTTGCTCTACATGCAGTTGAGCCGCCGAGCCCAACGTATCATTGAGATCGTTGGAATTTTAGCGCTCCTGACGCCGTTTATCTATCTGATGATTGATCAAGGCTACGACTATTTTTACGAGAGTCTACGCGTAAATGAACGTTCCAGCAGCCCAACTGGATTGCCCGGTCGCTGGGCGCTGAAGGCGGTCATTCCTTTAAGCTTTGTCTTATTGGCGATCGCGGCAATTGCGCGTCTTATTCATGACGGTCATGCTCTTATGCTGGACCTTGCAGAAGATCGCAAAGGTGCCGGACTGGGTATCATTCTCATCTCAATGATGGCGTTTGCCGTTGTTGGTCTTGGTTTGACTTTCGTTGTTGAAACGACGGAGGAAAAGCTCGTCATTTTGATGTTCTTGAGTTTTATCGGTCTGTTGTTCACGGGCTTTCCAGTTGCGTGGACCTTGGCAGGAGTGGGTGTCGCATTCTGTGGCTTGGCGTTTTTGTTCGACAACGGTGCGATGAACTGGACAGGCTTAGAAGAAACACTAACTGGTCTTGATTATTTAACGCTTGGCGCAGTGGTAAACCGCGTTTATGCGACAATGTCGAATGCCGTACTTGTGGCATTACCCATGTTTATCTTCATGGGTCTCATGCTGGACGAAAGTGGTGTGGCAGAGCGCCTAATGGTTTCCATGCAAAAGCTGTTTGGTAAAACGCGCGGTGGTTTAGCTATTACAGTTACTGTGATCGGTATTATTCTTGCGGCTTCCACCGGAATCATCGGTGCATCTGTGGTGCTGTTGGGCGTCCTGTCATTGCCTTCTATGATGCAGCAAAAATACTCACCACGCTTAGCTACGGGGGTGGTCGCAGCATCGGGCACGTTGGGTATTCTCATCCCGCCATCGATTATGTTGGTGATCATGGCAGACCAAATGGCGCTCTCAGTTGGCGACCTGTTTATGGCTGCGGTTTTCCCGGGTATGATTTTGGGTGGCCTTTACCTCACTTATCTATTTATTATCGCTCTGGTGAAGCCTGACATTGCGCCTATACCTGAGGGTGCAAAGGCACCCGATTGGGCAGCGATCAAGGATGTATTGGTCGCGGTTTTGCCTACGTTTGCCCTGATACTTGCAGTATTAGGTTCGATTTTCGCTGGTATCGCCACACCAACCGAAGCGTCCGGCGTCGGTGCACTTGGAGCGACGCTGTTGGCCTTCGGCTATCGCAAGCTCACAATTGCAAAGCTGGTCAATGTGCTGAAGTCGACGTTTAACACGACGGCTTATATTTTTGCGATCTTCCTTGGTGCAACTGTCTTCTCTTATGTGCTTCGGGAACTGGGTGGCGATGCGCTAATCGAAGACATGATTGGCTCGACCGGCCTTGGTCCACACGGCACTATTTTGATGATCTTGTTCATCGTGTTCTTGCTTGGCTTCGTACTTGATTGGATCGAAATCACCTTAATCATCTTGCCGTTGATGCGCCCAATCGTGAATGGCCTAGGGTTGGATATCCCTGGATTTGAAGTGGTGGATGAGCCATCGCTTATCTGGTTCGTGATACTCGTCGCGGTGACCTTACAGACCTCATTCTTAACGCCACCCGTGGGGTTTGCCCTGTTTTACTTGAAGGGCGTATGTCCGCCCGAAATCAAACTGCTCGATATCTATAAAGGCGTTGTGCCATTTGTATTGTTGCAGCTCGTTGGATTGATGTTGGTATTCTTCTGGCCTGCTTTGGCCACCTGGTTACCCGCAGTCGCCTACTAAGGAACGACACCATGACTGATGCTGAATTGCTCGCGCAATTGCGCGCGATCGCTGGCGGCCGCCATGTGATCACTGAAAAACAGGCAACACTGCGTTTCCGCAAGGGCTTTCGTTCGGGAGAAGGGGACGCGCTTTGTGTGGTGCGCCCAGGTAGTTTGCTTGAGATGTGGCGCGTGTTGGAAGCGGTGGTGCAGGCTGACAAGATCATTATCATGCAAGCCGCCAATACAGGGCTAACTGAGGGCTCGACGCCAAATGGCAATTACGATCGGGATGTGGTTTTGATCAACACAAACCGCATCGATCAGATCCATTTGATCCGTGAAGGCACTCAAGTCGTCAGCCTTGCTGGATCGACGCTATTTGCGCTCGAGAACTTACTAAAACCATTAGGACGACAACCGCATTCTGTTATCGGAAGTTCCTGCATCGGCGCCTCCATTGTCGGAGGGGTTTGTAACAATTCAGGTGGGGCTCTAATTGAGCGCGGGCCGTCCTATACCGAACTTGCACTATTTGCGCGGATCTCTATGGACGGGCAACTGGAACTGGTCAATCATCTAGACATCGAGTTGGGATCAACTCCAGAGGAAATGCTGAACAACCTTGATAAGGGCAATGTGCCAGATCTGGCTGTGCGGGATACTAATAAGCTTGCCTCCGATACCGAGTACGGAGATCGAGTGCGAGATGTTGAGGCAGCAAGCCCGGCTCGGTATAATGCTGACAAGCGACGTCTTCATGAGGCTGCAGGCTGCGCAGGCAAACTGGCCGTGTTTGCTGTACGACAAGATACATATCCTGATGCAGGCGCAGAGAAAGTGTTCTATGTGGGAACCAACGACCCTCAAGACCTAACCGATTTGCGCCGCGAAATTTTGAGTACATTTGAGACATTACCTGTCAGTGCTGAGTACATGCACGCCGAAATCTTCGACATTTCTGAAGCATATGGCAAAGACACAGTTGTGCTCATTAAGGCACTTGGGACACAGAGTTTGCCGACGTTCTTTGGCTTAAAGGGTGCGTTCGATAGTTGGTTCAATAAGTTTGCATGGACCAAGAACCTGACTGACAAAGTAATGTATCTATTCGGTGCTGCATTGCCGCGCATTCTTCCGAAGCGCATGATGTCATTTCGCCAAAAGTTTGAGCATCATCTCATTCTGAAAATGCGCGATGGCGGTATAGACGAAGCAGGCACAATGCTCTCCAAATTGTTCGCCGACAGGGAAGCTGAGTATTTCGAGTGTACTGAGGCAGAGGGGAAAACTGCGGAGCTACACCGTTTCGCTGCTGCTGGCGCAGCGGTGCGCTATCAGGCTATTCATGACGACAAAGTTGCTGACATTCTCGCGCTTGATATCGCGCTACCGCGAAACTGCACAGATTGGATGGAAGCTCTTCCTCAGCATATTGAGGAACAGCTTGAGCATAAGCTCTACTACGGGCACTTCATGTGCCACGTTTTCCATCAGGATTACATCGTGAAAGAGGGTGTCGATGTTACAGCGTTAAAAGAGGAGATGCTTGGGTTGCTGAAACAACGTGGAGCTGAATACCCTGCAGAACACAATGTTGGCCATATGTATGAAGCCAAGCCTGATCTCGCAGCCTTTTACAAACAACAAGACCCGACCAATTCTATGAATCCTGGCATCGGAAAAATGTCGAAGAAACGCGATTACGCTTAAGCGACTATCTTTCTGAGAATGCTTGGTCGACAGAACGGAACACAGGCTTAAGCAAGTAACGGGTTAGCGATTTTTCACCGGTCAGAATGTCTGCTGTAACGCCCATGCCGGTTTGGATTGGGTAGCTAATACCATTGTTGACCAACACTTGTTCGTTCAAAGCAACGTGGACTTTGAAGTAAGGTGAACCGTCTTCATTGAATGTTGACGCGGAGATAGACTGCACTTTGCCCGTAAGGGTGCCGAATGCAAATGGGTCGAAAGTAGAGACAGAAACCTTGGCATCTGCACCAACTGTGATGTGGCCGATGTCTTTTGGTTTCACTTTGACTTCTGCAATCAAGTTGCGTTCGCTTGGCACAATTGTTGCGATGATCTCGCCTGGGCGCACAACAGCGCCAGCGTTGTTGTAGGCTAGTTCGTGCACGTAGCCGTCAATTGGCGATGTTAGGACGAGGCCATCAACAAGTTCTTGGAATTTTGAAAATTTTTGCTCAAGCCCAGCGAGTTCAGCTGCCCCGGTGCTGATTTGTTTTGCCAACTTTGATTGGATTGCAGCGCGCTGTTCTTCTAACAAAAAGTTTGCTTCCGAAGAGAGTTCAGCTGCACTTGCAATCTTTGCCTCAAGCGCAAACTGACGGGCACGCGCGTCCTCTAGGTCAGCCTCAGCTGCCAGTACATCTTTGCGAGGGGCGAAACCCTGTTCACCAAGTGTAACTAGGCTGTCGTAGCGCTCTTGAGAGATTGAAAAACGTGTTTCAACACTCTTCTTTTCAGAGATTGCTGCATTGTATTCTAGACCACGACGAGCAAGTTGAGAGGCAAGTTTGGCCTGTTCGCGTTTTATTCGCGCTTTTTCAAATCCAAACGCTTCAAACTCGGCTTTCGCCAACTCAGGATAGTCCTGTGCGTCTGCGCCAAAGTTTGGTGTAGCAAGACCTTTTGTTTGTGCATCCAAGGCAGCGAGCGACATGCGCAGGGCTGCCATACGAATCTCAATTTGATCACGGTCGCTTTTGGTTGCCGTTGGACGAAGAGATAGAAGGGATTGGCCTTTTACAACCTTCTGCCCTGAAGTAACGAATAGTTCGTCAACATAGCCGCCGTGTAAGTGCTGCACTGTTTTGACTTGGCCTGCAGGTTGAATTTCGCCTGACGCATGGGTCACTTCCAAGATTGATGTGACAGATGCCCAAACGACAAAAAAGATAAGGAAAGCAAGGCTTCCCACCACGACGAACGAGTAAAGCTGCGGGGGGTGCTCTTTTTCAAGCGCTAAGGGCAGAGTGAGCGTTTTAACATCCAGCTCTGGATTTTTTTGACTGAGCCAACTCACAATAGGCAACCTTACTAACTACAACTAACAAAACGTATCAGATCATGCTTAATGGACTGTTTATTAGCCAATCTACTAAGTGCAAAAATTGAATGTGTTTCACGCGATCTTTTTGTTGAACTCATCCAACTGTGGCAGAACTTGCTCCGGCGCCCCATTAAGGATTGCCCGGCCTTCATGCAGCACTATTACACGGTCTGCCATTTTCATATGGCTAGGGCGTTGAGTAGTGAACAGAACGGTAGAGTTGCCCTGTAAGCCTCTGAGATGTGACATGAATTTTTGATCGGTTTCAAAGTCGATAAAATTCGCAGGTTCGTCGAGGAAGTAATAGGCTGCCTTTTTGGCAAAGGTGACCACAAGAAGCAGACGCTGCTTCAAGCTGTCTGACATCTGATTGACTTTTTCCGTTCGTAGACGTGTGTCCAGACCTTCATCCAAATCAGGATGATCGAGAGGTACATTGAATTGTTCCATCATTTTTACGATGGCGTCATGCTCAATGGCTGGGTCATTCATTTGAACGTTTTGTTCAAGTGAGCCGTAGAAAAAGCGGGGTCGATCCTGCTGGAAACTGATCTCAAACCGAAGTTCGCCTAGATCGATTTGCCTGATGTCCAAATGATCAAAAGTGACGGTGCCAGACTGGGCTTTGTATAGACCTGCCAATAGTTTGAGGAACGTTGACTTGCCGCTTCCGCTTGGTCCTGTGATTGCCACAATCTCGCCCGGAGCGATATCAACATTGAGCCCGCGTATCGCTGCTTCTGTGGCCTGCTGGTAGCGGAATGATAGATCTTTGGTTTTGATATGGCCTTCAAACGTTCGGCTTATGTTCGGAATAACGCCGGGTGTCCGTTCAGTTTGCATGCGCATTAGGTTATTGATCAAGCGGATTGCTTCAATCAATCGTCCGACGCGGCTTAAACTCATAAATGCATTCTGTAGCGGTGACAGAATGCGCCAAACGATTGCCATGATTGCGATAAGGCCACCTATTTCGAGGTTTCCAGACATGACTGAAATAGTGCCGCAACCCAGCATGATCACACCAGCATACATTGAAAGTGCCTGTGAGATGATTTGGACCTTTTGAGATAAGTGCTGCGCTTTGAAGTCTAATGCTCCAAAGCTTGCGGCTGCTTTTTCAAATCGTGCTTGCCACACTTTTTCTCCGCCAACATTTCGAATTTCGCGTTGCTTCAGAAACAGTTCCATCATGATGTTCTGTTTCTTGGTTTTGGCGTCGCCGCTCTGCATAGTTTGGCGCTTGGCCATGGGGATCGTGATGGCAGCAAGGATCGCATAAATCAGCACTAGCGATGCTGGAATGACGGCCAGCCAGCCACCAATGATAGCAATCGCTGTGATAAAAATCAGAACGAATGGCAAATCCAACAATGCGGTACCTAAAGACCCGATGAACAGTTCTCGCAGTTTTTCGAATTGGCGAAGGCGGGCTAGTTGGGCTCCGATGGGTGCGCTCTGCACAAATTGAAATGGCATATAGAGGAGGCGCTCAAACACTTCCACTGATAATGCGCTATCAAATCGCGCGCCGATGTAAGCAAGAATTTTCGATCGCAGAATACGCAGTGAGAAGTCTGCGAGTACGATCGCAGTTATGCCGATAGCCAGCATGGTCAAACTGTCTGAAGACTTTGATGGGATGACATAGCCGTATACTGCCATGATAAAAATTGGCACAGCCAAAGCTGCCATATTGATCCCAAAATTGATCACGAACAGGCTGAGGAATAGTTTCTTAAATGCTGTTGTTGCCTGTGCAACCCAACCGAAGGAATTAATGTGCCGGATGTGCGCTTCAATATCTACTGGTTTGATAAGATACAATGTTTGAGTTGTACCAGAACAAGCGTAGGTTTCTTCTTTTCCTGTCGCTCCATTGTAAAGCACTGCTGTGTTTTCAGAGTGATCGATTGAAAGCACAACCGAAACTGTGCCGTTTTTCCCGTGATGGATACAAGGTAATTTATCGTCAGACAGCTCAGAGAGTTGGATGACGTATTTTTCGGCAGCAAGGTTCAGCCTCGTAAGTACAGCCCTCATGCTCGTCAGGTTGTTGATTTTTTCAAAGTGCGGCAGCGCTTGGACTAAGTGTGAATCATCGCCAGCCCACCCCATGACGCCAAGCAAAACCTGTAAGCAGCGACCCGCTGAGCTATTATAGTCGATGCTCGGCCAACGTTCGCTGATGCCTAGGCGTTGCTCCAGGTCGGAGAACTCGATTGTGGATTCAGCGGTAGTTGACTTTGTTGGTTGAGAATCTTTGTCGGTTTCGCCTGTGAGGCTGCGAGCGATAGTTTCAAGATCGCTAAGCCGGCCTCGACCTTCGGCAATTCGTCCACGTGCTTCTTCTGATGGGTTTTGAATGTCGTTTTCTGTGGTCATCAGCTGGCGGCCTTCTTTTCGCCCTGCGTTGCGGCGGGCGCTCTTTTGTAGGCCTCAAATGGTACAAGTTCACCTCTACGCAGTTGCAGGCACTGATCTGCGAAGTTTAGGAATGACGGTCGGCTAGAAAGAATGATCATCGTAGTTGAGCCGCGCAATGCCTCAAGCCCACGCTGTAACAAGCGTTCAGCTCTTTGATCTAACACCGCGTTTGCTTCTTCCATAACCAGTATTTTTGGCTTTGAAGCCAAAGCCCGGGCGATGCAAATTCGTTGCTGGAAGCTTGGCGGTAGCATCTCATTGCCGCCGACGCCAAGCACAGTGTCATAACCCATTGGTAAATGTTGAATATCTGCTTCTAGGCCGATTAAGCGCGAGGCGGCGCGAGCAGCGTTTAGTCCATCGCGTGTGTTAAACAGAGTTAGATTTTCAAGGATAGTACCCCGAAAAATTGCGGATTTCTGCGGCACATAGGCAATGGAGTTGCTCGTTTCGGCACCCACCAACTCTTTAGCGTTGATGCCGCCGATGCGTACGGAACCAACTTTCGTAGCAACGCTTGCTCGAAGTATGGAAAGCAGCGCACGGTCTTCGACTGTGTTTCCGGCTTTCAGTCCAAGGATACTGCCATGTTTCAACGACAAATCTATCGGTGCTGAAAGCAAGTTGCTATTAGCCTCTAGAACGAACTGAACATCATCCAGTTCAATTGCGCCTGAAATGAGTGCAACTTCTTCGTGTGTAAAGTTTGTATCTTCTTTGATCGCAAAGAGCTCATCAACGTTTTTCTTAACTAGATCAAAATTGCTGAGTTCGCCCCAAGTGCGAACTGAGCGAACGAGAACTTCAACTGCTCGACCACCAAGCAAAAGACTACAGGCCAACGAGCCGAGTGACTGCGAACCCTCTACAACAAGATATGCGCCAACACTAACAATCATAATCATCGTGGCGGAAGCAAAAACACTTCCAAGAGACTGGGTGACGCCATCAATACGGACAGATTTATGAAAAGCCATTGCGATGGCTTCTTGCAATCTTTCATACCGACGCATCATCTGTGGTTCACAAGACATGGTCTTGATGTTTTCTAACCCTGACAATGCTTCAATTACGAAATCATACTTACGTCGATCGAGATCTTGCTGAGTTTCCTGAAGCGCTTGAATTTTGCGCGTGCGCGCCAGAAGTTGAATTGAAAACACGATGAACAATGCAATTACAGCCATTGCGAGTGGAGGCGCGATGATAAACATAGCTCCGAGAAAAATGAATATGAACGGCAGGTCCACTAGACCCATCCGCGCTGGTCCAGCAAACATCTTTGCTGTCGAAGACAAAGCATTCATGCGATCGATGTGCGTGCTTGCCGGGTCGCGCTCGATAGTGCTCAGTTTTCCATGGAATACCCGTTGAACAGCTTCCGTTGAGCATAAGTAGTCAATATGCGCTGCTGACCAACCGGCTATGTGCGAACGGATAATTTTGAGGACTGTATCAAGAGCGATTACAACCAAAAGACCAGCCATCAGATAACTTAGTGTTGCGAATGACTGATTAGGTATGATGCGGTCATAGATTTGCAGGATGACGATCGGCATGGCTAAGCCGAGAATGTTGATCACTAGGGTAGCAACAACGATCCGTTTGGGAACACGGATCATTTTTGAAAACCAAAGTTTTTGCAGGCTTTTGGGTGGGTGAAGTTTTTCGTTTACTTCGGCAAGCTTGCCCCTAAGCGATTTACGCTCTGGTTTGTCACTTTGATTTGTAGACGAATAGGCCATAGTTTCTGCGTTTCCCCAACCGCAAACAAACGAATATCCAACTTCGTTTGCTTAACAATTCGTCACCCTTATCCCCTTGTTCGGCTTAAGCTTTACTTAACTACAAAGGAAAATTTGCCCCCTAAATGCCCACCGAAAACGTTTACATTCGCATTTTCATATTTCGGTAACTAGCCTCAGCAACCTGCAATTAATCGCGCCGTTATTAGTGTCGCTCCACATTCAAAAAAACGGGGTGGATGGAATTATGGCTGAAGCAAAACAAAACACGGCAGATTTAAACGCTGAACACGATGCTCTCAAAGCCGAGAACGAAGCGCAAAAACAAGAAGTTAAACGAGATGACGTTGACGTGAGCGATTATGATACGTCGGATCAATCGGCGTTTCGCCAAGACATTGTAAACTCGAATTTGCACTTCGGGTCTGAGCTTAATGATGCCGAAGCGCAGTTGGATGCAGCTTTTACCGGCAATGAGCAGCAAGCCGACTATTCATTCCAGGGACAGGTCCAGGCAGACTTTGATGCAAATTCGTTTGCTGTCGCCCAGAACCCTGAAGAGGGATCTGTGCAGATCGGCCAGGACGGCCAGTTTTCGTTTACACCTAATCCAGATTTTGCCCCAAATGATACAAACGCTGTTTCAAACATTCAGTTTGAAATTTCTGCGATTGATGCATCAGGTGAGCCGCAATACATTCCAGTAGACCTCGAAGTCACTTTTGTTGATGGCGAGCCTCAGATTCAAGATGTTTCGGACTATCAAGTCGCGGCTGATCTTGCAGAATTTGAAGCGGATTTTGCTGCAGAAGCATCCGCAATTCCGTCAGAACCTGAAGGCGTTGCGGCAGAGCAAAGCACAGAAATTCCTGCAGAACCTATCAACGATGAACCGGTGGCCGTTGGCGAGAGTTCTGACGACGTTGAAGTAATTGTGGAAGACGCCGTAAGCGATGTAGTTACAGAAGCTGAGAGCGAAGCGCCTGTCGAGGAAGTGGTTGAAGAACCTGCGTTAAATCAAGTTGATGGAACTGAACAGAATGACTATTTGGTTGGTAGCGCGGAAGCAGACGAAATAAATGGCGGTGCTGGCAGCGATACGTTGGTTGGCGGATCTGGTGATGATACATTAAATGGCGGCGCTGGCGACGACAGACTATATAGCGGTGACGGAGATGACACGCTGAACGGTGGCGACGGGAACGATGTTCTTGTTGGTGGTGCAGGTAATGACACACTTAATGGCGGTGCCGGCAATGACTATTTGAACGGTGGTTCTGGTAACGACACTTTGAACGGCGGTGAAGGAAACGACCGCCTTTATGGTGGTGACGGTGATGATACGCTTAATGGTGGTTCAGGCAACGATTACATTCGTGGTGATGCTGGCAACGACACGCTAAACGGTGGCGACGGTAATGACTACCTAATCGGTGGTGAAGGTGACGATACGCTGAACGGCGGCGCAGGCAATGACACGCTTTATGTGGATGCAGCTGATAGCTCTATCCAAGGTGGCGAAGGTACTGACCGGGTTATTGTTCAAGGCGAAGAGGGTGTAACCCTTGATATGGCCGAAAGCTCAATCGAAGTGGCTTACGGCGGCAAGGGCGATGACACTTTTGATGCTTCTGGCGCAACAGAACGTATTGTTGCTGTTGGTGGTGATG
>Ga0315336_1000869_pt1 | contig 69132 bp, 68 predicted proteins | sample ASW5metaG_FD_204512 | JGI IMG/M metagenome (GOLD analysis project Ga0315336, IMG submission 204512) | Ammonia-oxidizing marine archaeal communities from Monterey Bay, California, United States - ASW #5 | ecosystem: Environmental > Aquatic > Marine > Intertidal zone | place: USA: California... | reverse complement strand
CGGGCGGCCAGTCCTTTCAAGCCGCACCACCAAGGCCGGCTAAACCGATGCAGCCTCACCCGGCCCACCCGGGTCACAGCACAACGTAACAACACGAAGTAACTGCACCTACGAACTTAAGGAATCCGATGGCCGGACCGTTGGCGGGTGTCAGAGTCGTCGAACTCGGTGTGTGGGTCGCGGGACCCGCGGCCGGTGGGATCCTGGCGGACTGGGGCGCCGACGTCGTCAAGATCGAGCCGCCCGACGGTGACCCGGCGCGGATGTTCGGCCGAATGCTGGGCGTCGAGGACGGCTCGAGTCCGCCCTTCGAAATGGACAACCGCGGTAAGCGCAGCATCGTGCTCGATGTCACGACCGAGGACGGATGTGCGACCGCGCGTGAGTTGTTAAGCGGCGCGGACGTTTTCCTGACCAACGTTCGACCGGCCGCGCTGGCGCGGGTGGGGCTGGACTTCGAGGCGGTGGCCGCGGACAACCCCGCGCTGGTGTACGGCCTGATCACCGGCTACGGCGAACGCGGCCCCGACGCCGACCGTGCCGCTTTCGACGTCGCCGCGTTCTGGGCACGATCGGGCCTGGCGCACCTGCTTACGCGGCCCGGTGACACGCCGCCGTTTCAGCGCGGCGGCATGGGGGACCACACCGCGGGGATGACCTTGGCGGCAGCGGTGTGCGCGGCGCTTGTGGCCCGCGGCCGCACCGGCAGGGGGCAGCTGGTCAGCACGTCGTTGTACCGGCAGGGCGCTTACACCGTCAGCTTCGACCTCAACACGTTCTTGATGACGGGCAATCCCATCGCGATCGGCCAGCGTGAGTCGATGGGCAATCCATGCATGAACAACTACGCCGCCGGTGACGGACGACGCTTCTGGATCGTGGGCCTGCAGGCGGGTCGGCACTGGCCGCCGCTGTGCCGGGCCGTCGGCCGGGCCGACTGGCTGACCGACCCTCGCTATGACACGCCGTTGAACCGCGCCGTCAACTCGCGGGAACTGATCGCCGAGCTCGACGAGATCTTCGCAACCAAGCCGCTCGAGGATTGGGCGAAAATCTTTGCGGGCGAACCGGATTTCTTCTGGTCGCCGATCAACTCGCTCGAGGACGTCATGGCCGACGAGCAGTTCTACGCATCGGGCGGCATTGTGAACGTGCCAGACGGCGAGGGTGGCATATCGATGGTGGCCTCGCCCGCCGACTTCCACGGCACACCATGGGAACCGCGCTCGCCCGCACCGCAACTGGGGCAGCACACCGACGAGATCCTCGCCGAACTAGCGGATCGGCGCCCCTGACCGCCGGCTTTACAGATTGTGATCGAAATGTCACGCTCTGTGGATGGGCTATTCCGCCGCAGACGAGTCATTCACCCATCAGCTGCCCCGGCCGTTCGACGAGGTGCACCATCCGGACTCCACGTGGTCGGACCGGTGCTACTTCTTCGCCGCCTCGCCCGACGGCGACCTGCTGTTGGCGTCCGGCTACGGCAACAACCCCAACACGAAGTCGGGACTCGGCTATGTCAAGGTGACGTTCGCCGACGGGCGCCACTACGACCTGCTGGCGGGCCGACCGGTTGACGGTGGTGGCCGCGCCGATGTGGGTGCAGGACCGATGCGGTGGACCTGCGTCGAGCCGCTGAAGAAGTGGAAGCTAGAGGTCGAACCGAACAACTCGGGCATCGCGTGGGAGCTGTACTACGAACCCACCGCACCGATGTGGGAGCTCCTGCCGCTCAAGGTGACCGGCAAGAGCGGGCGGGTCATCGCGGACATGTATCACATGAAGGAGCCCGGCAAATGGACCGGCTGGGTGGAGGTCAACGGTGAGCGCATTTCCGTCGACGGCTTTCACGGTGGTCGCGACCGGACCTTCGGCGTCCGGGTGGCCGACGAGATCGACTTCTGGCTCTGGCTCGACGCAGGATTCGAGGATCGCGCCATCGAGGCCTGGATTTTCGAAACCGCCGACGGCACAGTGACGTACGTAGACGGCGGTATCACCCACAGCGACGGCACGCTGTCGAAGCGGTTCGTCAAGATCGAGCACGACGTCGAGTTCGACGGCGAGCACAAACGGCCGGCCAAGGCCGTGCTGGTGTTCACCGACGAAGGCGGCACGCAATACCGGGTCACCGCCGAGTCGGCCCATCAACACGTGAACGCCTATTACGGACTGCCGATGTCGAAGTGCACCTACGAAGACCTCGGCGGGGGTGAGTACTTCATCCACTTCCTCTGGGACAGCAAAGAACACGGAGAACTCGTCGAGAACGAGGACAAGGCGATGGCCGTCGACCAGTTGATGCGGTTCGACTTCGAGGGGCGCACCGGATGGGGCATCTTCGAGATCCTCATGGGCGGAGACGCGTACCTCCGCTACCCGAACTGGCGCCCGATGGACATGAAGAAGTTCAAGCAGGACCGTCGTGCGGTCGACCGCAAGGCAGACGAGGAGAAATGAGCTACGGGGCAGAGGTTGTCGACCGGCTCACCGAATGGCTGCATACCCAGCTGCCCGGCACCGACGGTCTGCGGCTCGAGGGCGTTGATCGCGTGGAGTTCGGGCATTCGGCCGAAATGATGGTGTTGACGATCGTCTCGACCGCAGGACGGCGCGACGTCGTGATCCGGTTACGGCCGCCGGCCCCGGCGCTGCTCGAACCCTATGACCTGGCAAAGCAATTCACGGTGCTGCGCGCGCTGGAGGGTTCGGCTGTCCGGGTACCCCGCGCGCTGTGGCTGGAAGATACCGGTGCCGTCCTGGGCCGGCCGTTCTTCGTCATGGAACGGATGCCGGGGACGGTGTACGAGTTGGAGGCGCCATCCGAACCCGAGGTGGACCCCGCCGGCGTCACGCGGATGTGCTTGAGCATGGCAGAGCAACTGGCGGCGATCCACACGGTGAACGTCGCCGACGCCAGGCTGGATTCCCTGGCCGACGGCCTCAGTCACCTCGACCGCGAGATCGGACACTGGTCCGAGGAGATGCAACGGGTCAAACGCGGCACGCTGCCCGCGCTCGAGCGACTGCTGCACGAACTCAAGGCAAGTCAACCCGCGCCATCGACCGCCGTGACCCTCGTGCACGGTGACGCCAAGCCCGGAAACTTCGCTTTCGTCGGCGGCGAGGTCAGCGCGGTGTTCGATTGGGAACTGACCACGATCGGCGACCCGATGACCGATATCGGTTACCTGGAGTTGTTGTGGTGCATGCCGGTAGGGATCCCAAGCCACCCGGCCGCACCGACCATCGACGACGTCGTCGCCCACTACGCGACCGCAAGCGGGCTGACGATCGCCAACCGGGAGTGGTATCGCGCCTTCAACGCCTTCAAGCTCGCCGTGATCAACCTGATCGGCTCCCGACTGTTCGACGACGGAGCCACCGATGACCAGCGCTTCATGCTGAACGCCTACGGCATACCGATGTTCACGCAGATGGGGCTCGCCGAACTGGGCGTCAGCGAACCCCTCGACGACGGCCCGGTGCTACCCAGCGAGGAACGGATGAAGCAGGCGCGCGCGACGCACTGAGCTACGTGATACCCAAACGTTGTTCCAGCAAGCCGACGGAGTCGAGGTCCTCGATCGCCTGCGTGGTACTGGCCATCGCGGTAAGCGACACGTCGATCGGCTGCCACCGCGACCCCATCGCGGCGGTGGAAGCGGCGGCTATCCACGAGTAAACCGCGAACAGTCGATATTGCTCGTGCGCGGTTGAGGCGTCGAGTTCGACGCCCCTGCGGGACAACGCGGATCGATATCGGATGAGCAGCGCCTGCTCCTCGGCGCGCCGCGTCTCGATCGGCAGCGAATTGCACAGGAAGTAGGCGACATCGCGCACACCTGGCCCGCGGCCGGCGACAGCCCAATCGTAGAAGCCAGTCCGATCCCCGTCGACGAATAGATTCCCGCTGTGGGTGTCACCGTGGATGAGGGTGCGCTCACCCTCGCCGAACAAGGCGACGATGTCGAGCGATCGGGAGGCGTAGAGGTCGCCGAGACGGCGGAACACCGCGGGCATGTCGTCGGCGAACTGGTCAAGCGCGGACACGATGAATTGCGCCCGGCGGGAAGCTGTTTGGGCATCGGCGGGCTTGCGCTTCATGCCCGACGGGGTGCGCAGCCAGGTGAGGTCGCGACCCTGAAAGGCCGCGTGCAGAGTGGCGAGCTCGTCCATTGCCGATGCGGCGACCGCGATGATGTCGTCATCTTCAGGTGCGGGAAAGCGGCACCCCGAGGCGGTGAGATCCTCGAGCACCATCACGAACGAGCCGTCGGATTCGTCGTAGCCGGCATGCCAGACCTTCGGTGACCGCACGGGGAGTTCGCCGCCGACTTCGGAGTAGAGCCGCGCCTCGGCTACCCCGAGACCGATCTGACGCAGAAATCTTCGCTGCTCTGCTGCGAAGGGCTGCAGCTTGACGAACACGGTGTCGGGCACGTCCGGCGACTCCGAGGATGACACGGTCAACCCGACGCGGGCGCGGCCGGTGGTTCCGGAATGCGCATCGAGGATGTCTACCGCATCGACGGGTGCGCCGAGGGCGTCGGTGAACCAGTCCGGCGTCAGCTCATCGACGCTCGACGGGATGTTCACTGCCCGGTCTCGGGGGCATGGTGTTTGACGCGGGCGGCATGTCGGAGCTGATTGAGGAAGTCGGCGTCGTCGTCGCTGTGCACGACGTAGTGCGAAATCGCCACGCGCACAGCCGTCGACACGGCCAGGCCGGGATCGGGGCCCGACGCGAGCCGTTCGAGCCGCTGCCGCATCAGCGGTATCACCCGCGACAGCCGTTTGATGACCTGTGCCGGTTCGATGTCGATCATGCGCAGCCCGGGGTAGGACTGCTGGTAGTCGACGATGACCCGCAATGCCGCATCGAGCTTTTCGCACGCGGGCAGATCAGCGGTGGCCTCGGACACCGCGGTCTCGTAGAACTGGCGTTCCCACACCACAAACGCCTCGAGTAGTTCCTTCTTGGATGCGAACCATCGGTAAAGCGTGGGTCGCGACACCCCGGCCTGCGAGGCGACCTCTGACAGGCTGAGCTTGGTCATCCCGTTACGGCCCAGCACCTCCGCGGTGGCGGCGAGAATTCGTTGGCGCGTCGAGCTGTCGACCTCGACCCACGACTTCTCCATCGGCATAGCTTTACAAATTTTTGGCGAAGTGTCACGCTAAATCTGTGACAGCCCCACCTGTGCAGGCGCGTGAGTACAGCCGGTTCGACATCACCTCGCAAGACTTCTGGAGTCGGCCCTTCGACGCGCGTGACGAAGTTTTCGCCGAGCTTCGTGCTGGTGACGGCCTCACCTGGCACCGACCCTTCGATTCGTTGTTTCCGATGGAGGAACCCGGTTTCTGGGCGTTGACACGTCGCGCCGATATCGCTTTCGTCAGTCAGCACCCCGAGCTGTTCACGTCGGCGCAGGGGGTGGCGCTGAATCCGATGCCTGCCGAGATCCAGCGCTTCGCATCGTTCTTCCTGAGCATGGATCCGCCGCAGCACACCGTGTACCGCAGGCTCATCAGCTCGGCGTTCACGCCGCGCAACGTCCGCCAGATCGAAGAGCAGATCCACCGCAACGCCGTCGCGATCGTCGACGAACTCGTCGGTGCCGGGAATGTCGACTTCGTTGCCGCCTGCTCTGCGCGCTGCCGATGCTGACGATCATCGACATGCTCGGTGTGCCGACCGCCGACCAGCCGGAGGTGGCCTACGCCGCCGAGAAGCTGTTCGGCATGAGCGATGACGAGTACGCGACGGCCGAGGAGCGGGCGGAAGACCCGATTGCGCAAATCACCCTGCTGGCGAACACGGGTGTCGAGCTGGCGCAGTTCCGGCGCAAGAATCCCGGCGACGACCTGATGACGGGAATCGTCAACGCCGAGGTCGACGGCCACCGGCTGACCGACGAGGAGATCGGCGCATTCCTGATCCTGTTGGCGTCGGCCGGGAACGACACCACCAAACAGGCCACGACGCACGCGATGCTGGCCCTGACCGAGAACCCCGCCCAGCGGGACTGGCTGATGGCGGACTTCGACAGCCGGATCGGTTCGGCCGTCGAAGAATTCGTCCGGTGGTCCTCACCGGTGCTGCAGTTCGCTCGTTTCGCGATCGAGGACACCGAGATCAACGGAGCGCCGGTACAGGCGGGCGACAAGGTCGGTCTGTTCTACTGTTCGGCCAACCGGGACGAAGCGGCCTTCTCCGATCCTGGAGTTTTCGATCTATCGCGGTCGCCCAACCCGCATCTCGGTTTCGGCGGCGGCGGACCACACTTCTGCCTCGGCAGCCAGCTGGCAAAGGCCGAGCTGCGAAACCTGTTCCGGGAGTTGCTGACCCGGTTGACCACCGTCGAGTTCGGTGAGCCCGACTTGCTCTACAGCAATTTCGTACATGGCGTCAAACGCCTGCCTGCGTTCGTTCGTTAGGAGTCACCATGCGGGTGGAAGTCGATCTGGACAAGTGCACCGGCCACGGCATCTGCGAATCGATCGCCGAGGACGTGTTCGAGGTGGCCGATGACGGCATCGTCGTGATCCACGACAACGATCGGCCCGAATCCGACCGCGATCGGATGCAGCAGGCCGTGACCCAATGCCCCGTCGCGGCGCTGCGCCTGACCGACTGAGCCCATTTCGCCCGCTGTAGGTCTATGTTTGGCCAATGAAGCCGAGTCGCCTCGCGGCCGTGCTGATCGCCGTCGGCCTGACAATCGGCCTGGCCGGATGCGGCGCGTTCAAGCAGTCGATCGACGAGATCAACTACGTGGCCGAGGCCGCTCCCGCTTTCTCGGTGGTCAATGTCGCACGACCGGACGCCGCACTGGCGAGTGGTGCGGTCGTCGAGCAGGCGGGGCACAGCGTTGTCAGGGTCATCAGCCTGGCCCACTCCTGCAACAAGGTCATGTCGGGTAGCGGTTTCGTAACCGCGCCGGGTCGGGTGATTACCAGCGCGCATGTGGTAGCGGGTGGGGATCGCGTCAGCGTCTCGCTGGACGGTCAGGAACTCACCGCCATGGTGGTGATGTTCGACCCGCTCACCGATATCTCCATCCTCGACGTTCCCGGTCTACAGGCGCCGCCGCTGGACTTCTCTCAAGACACCGCGCCAACTGGCACCGACGCCGTGGTGTTGGGGTATCCCGGTGGCGGACCGTTCGTCGCATATCCGGCGAGGGTTCGGGAAGTCGTCGAGATCAAGGTTTCAGACCTCTATCGGGTGCTGGCTTTGAGCCGCGAGGTCTATGCAATTAGAGGCAGAGTCGGGCACGGCGATTCCGGCGGACCGCTGATCGACCGTGATGGACGGGTACTCGGCATGACTTTCGGTGCGGCGGTTCACGATCCGGAGATCGGCTTCGTACTCACCGCGAAGCTGATCTACCCACACGCCGTCGATTCCACGGCGATGGAGCCGGTTTCGACCGGCCCCTGTATCAACTGACTGGTCAACGGCCCGGCATCGGCCGGACCAGCACCGACTCCTGAATCGCGCCGACGGGACCTGATACGTCGAACAGTGTGCCGATCGTCGTACCGATGCCGTCGGGGCCGTAGTTGGTCTCGGCGCGGATTCCGATCCACTCGCCCTCCGGAATCCGGTGTACATGCACGACCAGGTCGGTGTTCATGAACGTCCACTTCCGGATGTCGAGCTTGGTGCCGATGCCGTTGGCGTCGTCGGCGACCGCGAAGAGGCGCTCCAGCGCGGTCATGGACTCGCCCTTGACGAGGTCGACTTCCGGCCGGATCCAGGACTCGCCGGGCCCGTCGCTCATCGGCTGGGTCAGCCACCGCCAATCGAGGCTGTGCACATAGTTGCGGTCCCAGTCCTTCTTCATGTCGCGGCTGTGTGCCTCCGAGAGCGGCCGCAACGGTGGCGCAGACGTGCGAACGACGTCCGCGGTGTCGATCGTCTTCAGCCGCCACCCGCTCGCGCGTGCGACCGCGCGGGGCTCACCGTCACGTCCGGGGGCCAGCATCTCGGCACTGACCAACTCGATCTGCTTGCCGGAGCGCTCGATTCGGGATCGCACCCACAGATTCCCTTCGGCAGGCACAGCGCCCAGCAGGTCGATCATCACTCGGCTCAGACGGGTGTCGTCGCGCGCCTCGCATTTCTCCAAGGCGCGCGCCAACAGCGCTGAAACCGGTGCGCCGTGCTGTATCTCGGCCGTCCACGTGCTGCGGACGAGGTCGGTCGCGGCGAACTTCTCGCCGAGCGGGTCGGTGGCATCGACCAGCTCGTAGTAGCAATCGCTCACGGCAGCCCGGCTCCCGGGATGTCCAGGGTCACCGCGTCGACGCGTGAGTCCTTGGTCCCGACCAGCCGCTGCGGATAGGCGTCCGTACTGGACAGCAGGAACAGCGTGCGCCGTTCCGGCCCTCCGAGTGTGCAGGCGATCGCGATGCGCTCGTCCATCTCGATCCGATCGGTGACGGCGCCGCCCTCCTCGATCCGCTCGAAGGCGTGGGCCAGTGTCATCGCCACCCACACCCCTCCCTCGGCATCGAGACAGATGCCGTCCGGCGGGGCGTCGAGCCCGTCGGCGAATATCCTTCGGCCGCCCAGTGATCCGTCGGCCGCGACGGTGAACGCGGTCAGCCGCCGCCCGGTCGACTCGGCCACGATCAGCGTCGTGCGGTCCGCTGTGATCGCCATTCCGTTGGGGAAGTCGAGATTCTCGGCGACAACGGCGATCGAGCCGTCGGGATCGACCCGCACGATCACCCCGCCTTCCCGCGCCTGGGATCCGACGTAAGCGCGGCCCGCATCGTCGATCACCATGTCGCCGAGCGCCGCGGGAACGAGGTCGGCCAGTTCGGCGATCGGGTCGACGGTGTACCCGTCATAGCGCAGCAGCCGGCGCTGCTCACCCGACACGATCAGCAGGGTGCCGTCGGGCCGGAATCCCAACCCCGATGGGTGATGGCCGGGCAGCGGGAGGGTGGTCAGGTCCCCACGCAGGTTGACGGTGTGCACCGCCTCACCCAGCATGTCGGAGAACCACAGCAATCCCTCGAACCACCGGGGGCCCTCGCCGAAACAGAAACCTTTGGTCAGTGTCGTCAGGGTCTCGGCACCTTTACAAATCACGTCACAAGTGTCACGCTCGCATGGTGCGACTGTCAACTAGGTGGCGGGTGTGAAGAAGTTCTACGGCCACACGCTTCTGTATCTCCACGAGACGATTGCGCTGGGTGAAGGCCGAAGCGAGCAATTCACCGAGGTCTTCAGCGAGGTCTACCACCCCATGATGGAGGCGCTCGGCGCGCGCCTTTTCGCGATGTGGGAGACCACGCCGTACAACGGTCACTGGCCCCAGGCGACGATCATCTGGGAGATCGACGCGTTCGCCGACTACGCCCGCATCGGTAAAGCGCAGGCGTCCGGCGGCAGCCATGCCGATGCCGCGGCGACCTGGCGGGCGTTCCTGTCCGAGATCCGAGCATCCGGTGAGGGCCGGATCATGTACGCCGGGAAGTTCAACAGGACACTCGCTCAGCTGGCGGATTCGAAGTTCTCGGCGGGTCTGGTGATCCAGGAGATCATGCAGACCAAGCCGGGTCGGCAGGACGACTACATCCGCGAACTCGAACGCCTCTACGTGCCGTGGTCGGAATCCACCGGAAAGCGATGGCTCGGGTCGTTCATCACGACGTTCAGATTCAACGAGGTCATTCACTATTGGGCGCTGGACGGCGACTGGGACTGCTTCGAGAACCACTACCCGTCGTGGAAGGACAGCCCGCCCGCCGAGATCGTCACGTGGATGAGCGTCGCGCCCGCGCTGCGCGACGGTTGGGAGGACTCGATTCTGCAGGCGCTGCCCCCGTCGCCGCTGCAATGAATTTCCAAGTGACGCAGCTGATGAAGAACTTCTTCTACGATCCGTTCGACCCCGCGGTGATGGCCGACCCTCTGCCGCACTACCGCGTCCTGCGCGACGACTATCCGGTGTATTACGTCGACAAGTGGGACACCTACGCGCTGTCGCGCTTCGACGACATCTGGCAGGTGCTGTCGATCAACGACGGGACGTTCGTCGCCTCTGAGGGAACTCTACCCGCGGCAACGGTTCTGGCGACGCGCAACGACGGCCCGGTGCCCGACCCGCCGCTACATCCGCTGCCGTTCCACGCGAACTTCGACGCGCCGATCTACGATTCCGTCCGCCGCTGCACATCGGGTCCGTTCCGGCCCAAATCCGTTGCAGTGCTGGCAGACCGAATCCGCGACCTGGCCAACGAGCGGCTCGACGAACTGCTGCCGCGTGGCACCTTCGACCTGACCCAGGACTACGGCGGCATCGTCGCGGCATCGGTGGTCTGCGAATTGGTCGGACTTCCGACCGATCTGGCATCCGATGTGTTGGCCACCGTGAACGCGGGAAGCCTGGCCCAGCCGGGCAGCGGGGTGGAGGTGGCCAACGCGCGCCCCGGCTACCTGGAGTACCTGGTGCCGATCATCGAGCGCAGGCGCGCCGGCGACGGGCCTGAGTCGCCGATCGCCGACAACCTCATCGGCTATCGCCTGCCGGACGGTTCGGCGCTGTCCGACATGGAGGCCGCCGTGCAGATGCTCGGCGTCTTCATCGGCGGAACGGAAACCGTGCCGAAGATCGTCGCGCACGGCCTCTGGGAACTGGGGCGGCGCCCAGACCAGTTGGCGGCCGTGCGAGCAGATCTCGACGCCAACGTGCCCGTCGCGCGTGAGGAGATGATCCGGTACTGCGCACCCGCGCAGTGGTTTGCGCGCACCCTGCGCAAGCCGTTCACCATGCACGGGACGACGATGATTCCGGGCCAGCGGGTCATCACGCTGCTCGCATCGGCCGGTCGCGACGAGCGTGAGTATCCCGAGCCGGACGAGTTCATCTGGGATCGCCGGATCGAGCGCCTGCTGGCGTTCGGCCGCGGACAGCACTTCTGCCTCGGTGTGCACCTCGCCCGCCTCGAAATCGCGATCATGGTGACCGAATGGCTGAAACGAGTGCCGGACTGGCGCATCATCAGTGCGGACGCTACGCGCCCGCCGTCCAGCTTCCAGTGGGGCTGGAACAGTGTTCCTGTCGAGGTCCATGTGGAGGTTGGGTGAGGTGTGGGCATACCGACTCGTTGCGCCGTATACCTTTGAGCGACTTGATGTTCCGCCAAAGACCGCCGATGACCTGAGCGACGGTCACGTGCTGCTCCGTTTCATGGCGGCGGGGGTCTGCGGCAGCGACCTGCCGCCGTTCCGCGGTGTGCGCGGCAAGATCGCAGGTGACGTGGGTGTGAACGCGGCCGAGATGGTGGGCTTTCCGGTCCACGAGGTCGTCGGGGAAGTGGTGGCGAGCAGACACGAGGACCACCGGGTGGGTGACCGGGTGGTGGGCTGGGCGTCCGGATTCGATGGGCTGATGGGGTTCGTGGTCGCCGACGGCGACGGCCTGGCGCCCTACGATCCCACCTTGAGCGCCTCACACGCCGTCGCGTTGCAGCCTTTGGCATGTGTCTTGTACGCGCTTGAACAGCTCGAGCTCGCGGGCCGACATGTCGCAGTCATCGGGCAGGGGTCGATCGGGCTGCTGTTCTCCTATGCGGCAAAGGCTCTGGGTGCGCGTCATGTGACCGGTATCGATCCCGTCGACCGCGACGGTGTCGGCAAAGAGTTCGGTGTCGACACCATTGTCCGCGCCACCAGCGACAGATGGATGAGTCACCTGGAGCCCAGCGATCGGCCCGACGTCGTGATCGAGGCGGTCGGCCATCAGGTCGCCACGCTCGGCCATGCGATAGACGCCGCGGCGCCGGGCGGCACGGTGCTGTACTTCGGCGTGCCCGACGACGACAGCTACCCGATCAGCATGCGCGCGATGCTGCGTAAGAACCTCACGCTCAAGTCCGGTGTGACGCTCGACCGGCGGCGAGTCCTCGACGCGGCCAACGGGTTTGCCGACGACCATCCGGAACTGCTGGCCGCCTACGTCACGCACACGTTCGGTATCGACGACGTGCAATCGGCGTTCGACCTGGCCTGCCGGCCGGTGCCGGATCGGGTGAAGATCGCGATCGCCGTATGAGCAGCCGGTTGCAGGAGGCCCTCTCCGCAAAGCCCCGCGTGTGGGGCGGCTGGGTGGTGGGGCCGACCGTCATCGGGCCAGAGGAGTTCGCCAGGGCGGGATATGACTACGTCGGATTCGACGTCCAGCACGGTTATCTCGACGACGCCGATGTCGCATTGCTGCTGCGGCGGCTCGAGCAGGTGCCGATTGCGACCGCAGTGCGGTTGCCGTCGGCAGATGCCGCACCGATCGGTCGTGTTCTCGACGCCGGGGCCGATGCGGTGATCGTCGCGATGGTCGAATCGCCCGAAACAGCCGCCACCGCAGTGGCCGCCACCCGGTACCCGCCTGCGGGGGTACGCAGCTTCGGCCCGCTGCGAGCCGACATCGGGATCGATCCTGCTGCACACGAAGACCGCGCGAGTGTCTTCGCGATGATCGAGACCGCCCGAGGATTGGCGGCACTCGACGAGATATGTTCCGTACCAGGTCTATCCGGCGTATACGTCGGCCCGGCCGATCTGGCGATCTCGCTGGGGGAGAACCCGATCACCGCGCTCGACACTCCGACAGTGCTCGACGCTGTCACTCGGATCCATTCCGTCGCCTCCGGTGCGGGGCTGGTCCCCGGCATCCACGCCAACGCGGGTAAGCCTGGGAAGGCCATGGCCGAGTTGGGGTTTCGGATGATCACCCTGGCATCGGAGTCCCAGGCGCTGCGGCGCGGCGCGGCGGCGCACCTCGAGGAGGCGCAGTGACGTCGACCGAGCGGGTCGCGCTGGTCACCGGCGCGGCGCGCGGGCAGGGGGCGGCGATCGTCACGAGACTGCACGCGGACGGTTTTCGGGTGGCCGCGTGCGATCTGCGGACCGATGAGCTCAAGGCCGGCACAGAAGCGTTGGGCGGCGGCGTGGTCGCCATTGAACTCGACGTGACGTCCGAGCAGCAGTGGGACAGCGCGGTGCGGCGGACCGTCGAGGAGTTCGGCGCACTGACCACGCTGGTCAACAACGCCGGTGTGCTGCACCGCGCCTCGTTCGCCGAGGAGACACCCGCAGGCTTCGAAGAGAGCTGGCGCGTCAACTGCCTCGGGCCCTTTCTGGGCATCCGGGCCGCGCTCGAACACCTGCGCCACGCCGACGGCGCCGCGATCGTCAACACGTGCAGCACCGGCGCGATCCGTGCGTTTCCCAACCACGCGGCCTACGGCTCGTCGAAGTGGGCGCTGCGCGGCCTCACCCAGATCGCTGCCGCTGAACTCGCCGACTCGGGCATTCGTGTCAACGCGGTCCTACCCGGACCGGTCGAGACGCCGATGCTCGACCCCGCGACGCAGGCGCGGCTCGCGGAGAGGGGGCGGCTCGGCACGCCGATGGAGATCGCCGACGCCGTGGCGTTCCTGGTATCCGAGCATGCGTCGTTCATCACCGGTTCCGAACTCGTCGTCGACGGCGGACAAACCCTGCAGATCGGATGAACCCCATGACAAAAGCCACCTCGGTGGGCATCATCGGGGCCGGCCCGGGCGGGCTGGCGCTCGCGATCTTCCTGAAAAAGAACGGTTTTCGCGACTTCACGATCTTCGATCGGGAGGACGGCGTAGGCGGTACCTGGCGGATCAACACCTACCCGGGAATCGCCTGCGACGTGAAGTCACACCTTTACTCGTATTCGTTCGACCTCAACGCCCGCTGGTCACGGCTGTGGTCGGGGCAGCCCGAGATCCTCGACTATTTCGAACGCTGCGCGCAGCGCTACCAACTCGCGCCGCACTTGAAACTGCACACCGAGATCACCTCGGCCCGGTGGCATTCCGACACCCAGACCTGGCAGTTGATCACCGCAAACGGCGAGGAGCACACGTTCGACGTGGTGATATCGGCGATCGGACTGTTCACCCAGCCGGTCCTGCCCGACCTCGCCGAGGAAGAGCCGTTCGCCGGAACGTTGATGCATACCGCGCGCTGGGACCACTCCGTCGACCTGACGGACAAGAGTGTCGCGGTTCTCGGTACCGGATCGACGGCGGCGCAACTGATTCCCGAGGTGGCGAAGGTCGCCAAGAAGGTCTATTCGGTGCAGCGGTCGCCGACGTGGATTCTCCCGAAGCCCGACCGTGCCTACACCGATCGCGAAAAGTGGCTGTTCGCCCACGTTCCGTTCGCCAAGAAGATCTACCGGACGCGGTTGTGGCTGCGCAGCGAGTCGAACATCAGCGTGATCGAAAACGGCAGTGACAAGACGCAGGAGTTCAAGGAGATCGCGCTCCGCACCCTCGATGCCGTGGTGCACGACGAAGAGCTGCGCCGCAGGCTGACTCCGGAACACCCGTTCGGATGCAAACGGCTGGTCTTCGCGACGGACTATCTGCAGACCTTGACCCAACCCCACGTCGAGGTGGTGTCGAGTCCCGCTCGGGCTTTGCGGGCTCGTTCGTTGATGACCGCCGACGGCCGTCGGCTCGACGTGGACGTGGTGTTGTGCGCGACGGGCTATGCAGCCGCGGACTACCTGGGCCAGATCGACGTCGTCGGCGAGGATCAGATCACGCTGCGGGAAACATGGCGCGACGGGGCGTTCGCGTACCTCGGCATGTCGGTCCCCGGATTTCCGAACTTCTTCATGCTCTACGGCCCGAACACCAACGTCGGCTCCAACAGCGTCATCTTCATGCTGGAGGCGCAGGCCCACTACATCGTGCGCGCACTGAAGTACATGCGGCGCAAACGGAAGACCTACGTCGCGGTGCGCAGCACGACGATGTCGGACTTCATTGCCAAGATCGACGACTGGATGCGGGGCACCGTGTGGCTCACCCGGTGCAGCAACTACTTTCGCGCCCCCAATGGTCGTGTCGTCACTCAGTGGCCGCGCAGCGCACGCGTCTTCTGGGAGATGACGCGGCGGTTCCGCCCGGCCGAGTACACCTTCGAACCGCCGACATGCCGGCCCGCAGTCGAGGTGGGATCACACACGACGGTGGCCGGATCGCCGGCGGCGACCTGACATGAACGCCGACGCGGACTTCGCACACCGGCTGGACCCCGCATTGAGCCATCTGGCGGCGGCCCGCACCGATCTGTCACCGAGCGTGCTCGGCGTCGTCCGCGACTCGTTGAACCAGCGCCGCGCCGAGACCGCGAAAGCGGTCAACACCGCTGGGGTGGAGATCGAGCAGCGCGAGGTCGGCTCGATTCCAGTACGCATATATCGCGGTGCGGGCAACCCGTCGCCCGCGGTGATCTACTGCCACTCAGGGGCTTTCGTGCTCGGCAACTTGGACACCGATCACCGGCAGTGTGTCCAGTTCGCGAGACAGGGCAGCTGCACCGTGTTCTCCGTCGACTACCGGCTGGCTCCCGAGCATCCGCACCCCGCCGCGCTGGACGACGCGATGGCCGTGCTGACCTGGGTGGCGGAGAACGCTTCCGAGCTAGGTGTGAACGCCGACCGGCTCGCGGTCGCGGGCAGCAGTGCAGGCGCGGCACTTGCCGCTCGGCTGGCGCAGTGCGCCGCCGACGGGGCAGCGCCGCCGGTCGCGTATCAGCTTCTGCACCAACCTGTGCTCGACGACCGGCCGACGCCGTCCAAGGACGAGTTCACCGCCACGCCCGGATTCGACGGACCCGCCGTCGAACAGATGTGGCGCCATTACGCCGGTGACGGTGCGGTCCCCGTCGACGCCGCTCCCGGTCGCATCCGCGAGTTGTCCGGTGTCGCAGCTGCATTGATCACCTGCTCGGAACTCGACCCGTTGCGCGACGAAGCGCTCGACTACGCGCTGCGGCTCATGTGGGCGGGTGTCGCCACCGAACTGCACGTCTTTCCCGGCACCTGTCACGGGTTCGACTCGCTGCTCCCGGAATGGGAGACCAGCCAGCGCCTGTTCGATTTGCAAGGCGCCGCGCTGCGCAGAGCGCTGTGGTGACCTGCCGTGGCTAGGTTGCGGCCAATTCCCGCGCGACCGCGGCGTGATACGCGTCGATGTGCGATGGGTTGACCATCCGGAAGAAGCCGTCGGTCAACGGAGCGTGGCGGTACGCCTCGATGGTCATGGTTCTGCTGAAAAGTGTGATGCCGTCGCCGGGCTGGGAGAAGTGGTACTCGATCGTCATGCGTCCCTCGAGGCCGCCGTTGCCCTGACTGTCGTGGCCCAGTTTCCCCACGGAGCTGAACACGAAGAGCGCTGGGCGCGCGGCCATCGCCAACTGCCATGTGAACACCCGGTCCTTCGACGGATCGGGGTGCGCCTCATCCCACGTATCACCGACCTGCAGCGGTAGCCGGTCCGGAAGGTTGCGGATATCCGGACCACCCGGATACGTCTTGGTCCAGTTGGCGGGGTTGGTCACGAAGTCATAGATCGTCTCGGGTGACTGGCTGAATGTCGTCTCCGAGCTTGTGGTGACGATGCCCACGGGTCTGCTCCTTCGGTCTACAGCTCGCTGATTCCCATGACCAGCAAGGTGATTCCGACCGCCAAGAGAATGACGGCCGTGACGAGTCCGCTGCGTCGGTGCAGCCACTCCTTGAATCGGTTGAGTTGGTCGTCGGCCCGCGCACCCACCGCCATGTAGACGAGCACCGGAACGGCGACCGTCGAGCTGGCGACCACGGAGTAGTACACGGTTGCCCCGCTCGCGGCGGCGACGCCGATCCCGGCGGTGCCGATCAGCAATCCGGCCGCGGCGGTGGCGGCCAGCATCTTCGGGTTGCCGAACACGAGGAACATCCCGACCCCCGCGGCGCCGACAGGCGTGAGCCGGCTGAACTTGGCCAGCCATGGCGGTTCCTCGGTCATCTGGTCGCGCCTGAACCAGACCCATATGCCGATCGCGACGAGGATGCCGCCGAGGACGAGCAGAACCCGCGGCGAGACGGGCCGGTTCAGGCCGCCGATCAGCCGAGGTACCTGGAGGAACAGGGCGGTCACCGCGGCGAGGGCGAGCACTCGGCCAACCAGCAGCGCGACACCGTTGGCCAGGGGGCGGTCGGTGTGAAGCACGACGAAGATGGCGATGATGATCGAGAACGGCGATATCGCAACCACCATCGCCGGTGCCAGGAGTTGGCTCAGGACTGTCGACATCAGACGCGACTCTACAGCGGCTTTACAGATCGATCAGAAAGTGTCACGCTCGGAAGGTGGACTTCTCCCGCGTCGAATTGTCTGCCGACGACCAGGCCTTCCAGGCCGAGCTCCGGGCGCTGCTGAAGACCCTGGTGACCGATGAGGTGATTCGGCGGGACCGCGAGACGGGGGAGAACTTCGACGAAGGCGTTCATCTCGCGCTTGGTGAGGCCGGCTACCTGGCCGCCGAGTTCAACGATGAAGCCGACGGTGGGTTCAGCCGCGTGCGACGCCGGCTGTGGAACCTCGAGATCGGCCGCGCGCGCACGCCGTGGTTCCACTGGGGCACGACGGCGATGGTCGCGCGTGCGGTGCGGGACTTCGGCTCGGACGAGCTCAAGGCGGAGGTGCTGGAGCGTGCCTTGTCGGGTCGGATCCGCCTGTGCCTGGGCTACACCGAACCCGAAGGCGGGTCCGATGTGGCCACCTGCAAGACGCGCGCGGTCCGCGACGGCCACGGCTGGATCATCAACGGTTCGAAGATGTTCACCTCCAATGCGCAGAACGCCGCATACGTCTTCCTGATCACGAACACCGATCCGTCCGCGCCGAAACATCAGAGCCTCACCATGTTCCTGGTGCCGCTGGACGCCGCAGGCGTAGAGATCCAGCCGCTGCGCACCGTGGACGGCGATCGCACGAACATCACGTACTACAGCGATGTGCGCGTCGACGACCGGTATCGCGTCGGTGATGTCAACGGCGGGTGGACCGTGCTGCGCGATGCGCTACACGACGAGCACGGCACCGTCGAACGTGGCGCCGACGGTCTGCAGAAGATCGCGGCCATGGCCGAGCACTTGGTGTTGCTCGCCGAGGCCATCGACAAGGTCGCGCCGTTGGTCGCTGATGACGAGGCGGTGAAATACCGGCTGGGACGCGGCATTGCGCGGATGGAGGCGGCGATGAGCACACCCGACATGTTCGGCCGGGTCGCCAATGCGCAGACCATGCGCGACGTGTCGCTGGATCTGATGGATATCCAGGGTGCGGTTTCGACCCTGCCGGTCGACGCGCATGGCGCCCAGGCCGACGGGGGAGCCGAGTACGTCTTCCGGTTGGCGGGACCGACCGGTATCTATGGCGGCACCCTCGAGGTGTTCCGCAACATGATCGCCCAGCACGCATTGGGCCTCGGGCGTCCCGCCTACGCGCCGCCCGTCAAACGTTAGGCACCCTGCGCCGAGTGTGGGCTTGATGCACATGAAAGGCCGCAAAAGAGTGCGGGTAACCCACGTTCGCGCGAAGAGATTAGAGGTTTGCGATCACTTCGGCGGCGAGCAGGTCGAGCGTCTCGTCGGATCCGCGGTCGTGGGTGAACAGCACGATCTGGCCGAACCCCAATCCCTGCAGCTGGTGCAGACGGTCGACGATCGCCTGCGGCGTGCCGACAAGACCGCCTTCGTTGAGCCCGAACGCCGGTACGCCGAAACGCTTCTCGGCGAGCTCACGCACACCGGGCAGAGATGTGTCGTCGGCGGCCAAAGCCATCACCGCCTCGATCGACATCACGATCGTCGACGGGTCGCGGCCGATCGCCTCGCACAACGCCCGCAACACGGAGATCTTGTGCTCGAGTTCGCCCAACGCGTACGTCGGGACGTTCCAGACGTCGGCGTAGCGTGCGACCAACGGCAGCGTGTACTTCTCGCCGACCCCGCCCACGACGATCGGTGGTCTGGGTTGCTGGACCGCGCCTGGCTTGATCGGCATGTCCCTGACGAAGAAATGCTCTCCGTTGAAGTCGATCACCTCGTCGGCGAAGGCCTGATGCAGTATCTGCAATGTCTCGCCGAGGCGTTCGGACCGTTCGGCGAACGTGCCCCACGGCAACCCAAGGCGGGAATGCTCATCCTCGATGGAACCGCTGCCGATGCCGAGCGTGAGCCTGCCCGCCGAGATCTGGTCCAGCGTGGTCGCCATCTTGGCCAGCACCGCGGGATGGCGAAACTGGTTGCACAACACCATATGTCCGACCCTGATGCGTTCGGTGCGGCTGAGCAGCGCGGTGGCCAGCGTCCACGCCTCCATCGACGGGTACTCCGGCATACCGGGTGCATAGAGGTGGTCGTAGAGCCAGATCGAGTCGATTCCGAGTTGTTCGCACCGCAGCGTCCGATGCAGCACCTGCTCGTAGGTGAAGCCCATCTGAGGCAGGTACACCCCGATCTCCGGCTTGTTCATGCCCGCAGCTCCAATCGTCCATGGCTGATGGTCGTCGTGCCGTTCGCCTCTGCTTCGAACGCGAACGATGTGCCCGAGATGCCGAAAGCATTCACGTTCAGATCGCAACCGAGGGGAGTAGGTGACGCGAACCGCCCCGCGACGCGCCGAACCAAGCCCGGATCGTCGACCCCCAACAGGCCGAGAACGCGGTGGGTGCAGATCGCCATCGTGCATAGTCCGTGCGCGAACACGAAGTCGAAACCCGCAGCGCGGGCCACCTCGATGTCGAAGTGGTGCGCCGACCAGTCGCCGGACACCTCGGCGTAGCGGTGCGTCACGTCGGCGCCGATGTGGTGGGTCACGGACCCGATGGGGCGGGTCCGTGCGTCGTCGGGGAAACGGTGATCCGCCGGGGTGCTGCCGAGGTCGGCGACACCGTGAAGTCCGAGCAGCACCATCGTCCACCACTGTTCGACGGCGATCGACCCGTCGGCGTCGAACTGGTCAAACCGCATCACGACCCGTGTGCCTGCCCGCGTTGTCCGCACCGCCGATATCTGCGACCACGTCTGCAGCGGCTCACCGGGGACCAGTGGGCGGTGCAGCATGACGTCGTGTGCGCCGTGCACCCCACCGCGGACGCGCTGCCAGACCGACTCGGGCAGATCGCCTCTGGCCGCCTCGTTCGGGGTGAACACCAGGATCACCGGAAACACCGCCGGCACCGCGAGTCCGGCCAGCACCGAGGCTGTCGCGTCGCCGGTGGCGGAGGCGTAGCGTGCGATCGTCTCGGGGTCGAGAAGGCCGGGGAACGGGCCGTGCCGCGCGGCGACCATGGTCGTCTCGCTCATTCCCGGTGACCCCTTCTGCGGCGTGAACCCTGTACTTTCCGTGATTCGCATGGTAACGACATTCTCAGAAATCGAGAAGATTGTTCTAGCGTTGAATGCGCGGCTCGCCGCGCGGAAGCGGAGCAGACACATGCGGTTCACGTTCACCCATCCGATGCACAGCCATCCGTACAACCCGGAACTGGTGACCGGTTCGGGCATCGCCACCGTCGCGGCGGCGGCCGAGGCGGCCGGGTTCCACGGTTTCGGGTTCACCGATCACCCGGCGCCGTCACAGCGATGGCTGGAGTCGGGCGGGCATGACGCGGTGGACCCGTTCGTGGCGATGGGCTACGCCGCGGCGCACACCACGACGCTGCGACTGATCCCGAACATCGTCGTGCTGCCGTACCGAAATCCGTTCGTGGTGGCCAAGGCGGGCGCGACGCTCGATCTGCTGTCCGACGGCCGGTTCACCCTCGGCGTCGGCGTCGGCTACCTCAAGCGGGAGTTCACCGCGCTGGGCGTGGACTTCGACGAACGCGCGGCCCTGTTCGAGGAGGCCCTGGAGGTGATCCGGGGCATCTGGACCACCGACGACTTCTCCTATGAGGGAAGACACTTCAGCGCGAAAGGCATCACCGCCCATCCGAGGCCGGTGAGCGCACCGCACCCGCCGATCTGGATCGGCGGCAACACCTCGGCCGCGCGCAAGCGTGTCGTGCAGCACGGTGACGGCTGGTGCCCGTTCCCGGCTCCGGCGATGTTGGCGCAGACCGCACGCACCGCCGTGATGGATGCGGAGTCACTCGCCGAGGGAGTCGAGGATCTACGCCGCAGGTTCGATGCCGCGGGCCGGGACTTCACGGGCATCGACATCACCTTCACCAACGCTGACGGCGGCAGCCCGGGCGGCGACGACTTCAACGCCGACGCCTATCTCACTGGTCTGGAAAAGCTTGCGGCCGTGGGTGTCACGTGGGTACAGGTCAGCTTGCCCGGCGACAACCTGGCGCACGTGTTGGAGACCATCGAACGCTTCGGCAGCTCGGTGATCAAGGCCGCGAGCTGAGTGGGGTCAGGCGGCGATCAGCTTGAGGGGTAGCCGTTCGTGTCGCCGGATGATGTTGTTGAGCGCCCACGTCGGCTGTCCGGACAACTCGATCCGCTCGACGCGCTCGGCCAGCGCCCGCAGCATCGCCTGAGTTTCCAACCGCGCCAAGCCCTGTCCCGCGCAGGCGTGGGCACCGTGCCCGAATCCGAGGTGACGAGTGGCGTCGCGCCGGATATCGAAGGTGTCGGGAGCATCCCATTCGAGTTCGTCGCGATTGGCTGAGGAGTAGAGGACCAACACCTGGGCACCTGCCGGTATCCGGTGTCCGGCGATGTCGGTGTCGACCGTGGCGCGGCGGCCGAACGCCCGCAGCGGCGACTCGAAACGGACGATCTCGTTGACCGCGTTGGGGATGATCCCAGGATCCTGCCTGAGCAGCTGCCACTGGTCGGGGTGCGAGGCGAACAGGTGCAGCGCATTGGAGATCGCGCTTATCGTGGTGTCGAGCGATGGGGCGATGTAGTCGATCATCAGCGGCGCGCACTCGGCGAGGGACACGTTGCCGGCGTCGGCCGCAAGCAGCACCTCATGGCCGACGCTGCCCTCGATCAGGCTGCGGTCACGCACCACGCGTCGGGCATAGGCGAGCATGCGAAGGCTTGCCGGTATCGACCTCAGCGCGCGCCTGTTCATCGGGCCGAGGACATCGAAACTAGCTGCGCCCCAGGACAGCAGGTGGGCGCGCTGTTCGCGCGGCCAGCCGATGAGGTCGGGCACCACCGCCATCGGCAATGCATAGGCGAGGTCCTCGACACCGTCCACCTCGCCGCGGGTCAGCGCGGCGTCGACCACGCCGGCGGCCTGCGTCTGAATGTCGTCGTCGATGCCGCGCAGGGCACGGGGCAATAGGCGGTGCGCGACCAACTTGCGTCGCCGGTCGTGTTCGGCTCCGTCACTCACCAGCGTCGTGCCGCGGGACAGACGATTGGTCAGCGCGTTGAGCGCCACGCCCTTTGCGGAGGCGAAGGTCGTGTCGTCGCGGAGCACCGCCTTGCATTCGGCGAACGTCGGCAATGCGTACACGCGATGTCTGGACAGCCAAACGACGGGTCCGAGCGCGCGCAGCGCAGCGTAGTGCGGGTACGGATCGACGATCGCGTCGGTGGTGTAGATGTTCGAGCCGTAGGTGGGGACGCCGCTGCGTGTTCTAGGCATGGGATCGGACCCTTCTGTCGGCTGTGAAGGTCGGGAGCAAGCCATAGACCTTGCGCGCGTCGCGTGCGGTATACATCACCGTGCGGTCCGGCCGCACGATCGCCGCTGCGGCGTGCCCGCGGCGCAGCCACTCGGCGAGTTCCGAGCCGGGCGAAGCGATGTGGACGGCGACGCCACGGGCGTCGAGCGCTGAACGCTGCGCGGCGGTCGGTGTCACCACCGTGATGACCGAGAAGCCGTTGCCGAGCACCTCGTCGAGCCGGTGGCCGTCGCCGCACACCGGATTCGGGCACAGTGTGCCCGCGAGGCGTCCCGGCGCGCGCGTCGATCGCACGTAGGCCGAACGATGCAGTGCGGGGGTGCGGCTACCGAGGATCTTGCCGCGCATGCCGGGAATGAACCGCAGGCGGGTCACCAGCAGTCGCCGGGCGACGTTGCCGCATTCTCCGCCTGCCGTCATGGCCCAGCCGACGGTCAACGCGAGCCGAATCATGTGCCGCGCGTGTGGTTTGCGTTCCTGCTCGTAACTGTCGAGCGTGGCAGGCGGAAGCTCGCCGGTGATGACGCCGGCGAGTTTCCACGCCAGGTTCATCGCGTCGCGCAGACCCGCACCGAGGCCCTGGCCGACGAACGGCGGGGTGAGATGTGCGGCGTCGCCCAACAGGAAGACGTTGCCGCGTCGCCATCGGTCGGCGATCCGGGCACGAAAGGTGTATTCGGCGACGCGGATCAACTCGATGTCGTCGTCGGTGACGTTCGACGTCCACGGGGCGATCAGCGGACGCAGTGCGTCGATGCTCCGGAAGTCGTCGGCCGATTCGCCGGGCAGGAGCCGGAATTCCCAGCGGTAGCGCGATGGTCCGATCCGCATGTAGGTACCGGCCCGCACCGGATCGCACACCTGATGCACGCCGTCCCACTGGCCGAGATCGGCGTCGGTGGCCGCGTCGACGACGAGCCAGCGCTGGTCGAACTTCATATCGTGCATGCAGCTGCCGATCTGGTTGCGCACGACGCTGTTTGCGCCGTCGCAACCCAGCAGGTAGTCGGTGTCGACGACATGGGTGGAGTCGTCGGTTCGGTCGACGTAGGTGACCCGGACGCGGCCCTCGGGTTGTTCGGCGACGTCGACGACTTCGACGTCGCCTCGCAGTTCGACGCCGGGGTAGCGCTTCAGGTTGGCGCGCAGCAGCGCCTCGAGGTCGGGCTGGTCGAACATGTTAGCCTGCGGAAAACCGTTGACCGACAGTGCGGTGTCGCGGCGGAACTCGGCGAGCACCCGCATCGAGGGGTCGAGCAGACGAAGACCTTGGGCCGGCCGTGAGATCGCGGAGAACTCATCGGCGATTCCGAGTCGCGCGACGATGCGGCAGATCTCGTCGTCGAGATGCACCGCGCGCGGCTGCGGATAGACCGCGCCCCATCGTTCGAGGATCAGGCAGCCAATGCCGTACTGCGCCAACAGCGTAGCGACCGTGGCGCCGGTGGGTCCCGCTCCCACGACGACAACGTGCGGCGAATCCTCCGTCGTCACGCATACCTCACTTTGGTGCGCTGCACTCCGAGGTCGATGGCGCCGTCGTCGGTCGCAACGCTGAGTTCCACCGAGTCGCCGTGCTTGAGGTATTTCGTGTTCTTGGCCTGCCGTTTGAAGAACGCCTTCCATTTGACCGCGGGCGGAAGCAGCGACCCGATCACCTCGATCGGCTTCGGCGGGGCGCTCAACGCGGTCCCGACGGGCGTACCGGTCATCACCAGGTCACCCGCGGCCAGATCCTGGAAGCGGGCCAGCGACTGCAACGCCTGCACCGGCGGGTAGATCATGTCGCCCCCGACGACGGTGTCCTGGCGGATCTCGCCGTTGACCCGCAACTGCAGACGCAGATCGGTGAAGCGCTTGAGTTCGTCGGCGTCGAGCAGCACCAGCGCGGGCCCGACCGGTGTGAACGTCGGATAGGACTTGCCCTCATAGAACTGGGTTTGCGGGAGTTGGATGTCGCGGGCCGAAACATCGTTGGTGACAACGAGTCCGGCGATGTAGTCGGACAGCTGAGACTCGGCGATCTCGGTGCCGACGGGGATGTCCTGTCCGATCACCAGACCGATTTCGACCTCGTAGTCCAGGAGCTTCACGTGTTCGGGCTTGACGATGTCGTCGAACGGACCGCTGATCGACGCCGAGGACTTCCGGAAGAAGGTGAGCGGGATCGAGGCGGGGTCCATGCCGGCGTCTTTGACGTGCGATGCGAAGTTCGTCATCTGCGCCACGACGCGGCAGGGCCGAGTCACGGGGGAGATCAGCCTCAATGAATCGACCGGCACCGTCTCGGGGCTGTGGCTCGCCCATTCGATGGCCTCGCGGTCCTGCAGCAGGTCACCGGTTGTGGTCGCGGAGGTGGAGATTCTCGCGGCACCGGTTGGGGTGCGGACCCACCAGGCGTCGGCCGTGCGCAATATGGACGTGGTCATGAGGTGGCTACTTTCATCAGGCCGCGAAGGCGGGGGAGGGTGAATTCGTTGTGGTCGCGCAGGGCGTTGAGGATCGAACGTGCTTCGTGGGGAAGCGCTTTGGGGTTGATACCGAGGAAGTCCTTGGTGACGGCGGGACCCCACTGAGACAGCCCTGACGCCGTGAACTCAGCCCAGCCCGGCTCCAGCGTGTTGTCGAACATGTCGCCGTCGGCGAAGTGCTCCACGAGGAATCCGTCGGGGTCGCGCCAGTAGTCGAACAATTGGCTGCCCTGGATGTGGCGCCCGATGCCCCATGAGCGGAAATAGCCGCGCTCGCGCAGATATTCGCCGCCGGCGGCGAGGGCGTCGAGGTCGCACACCTGGTAGGCCGAGTGCACGTACCGGTTGACCGGTCCCAGGGTCATCGCCAGGGTGTGATGGTCGGCGGGGGCCGTGCCCCGGTCGCAGCGCATGAAACTCATCACCGGGCCGCGATCCCGTTGGCCCGGGTAGTAGAGGAAGTCGCTGACGATCATCCCGAGATTGTCGAGGTACCAGTTCAACGCCTCGGTGTACCGGGTGGAGGATATGACGACATGCCCGAGTCGCTGAACCCTGGCCGGCGCACGGGTCGGGCGTTGAGTGGCGTTGGCGCGCGCGACCCGGTCGCCGAAGTTGAAGACGTGCGCCTGCTGGGGCGGCAGGGCAGGCAGCGGGTGCATGCCCGCGACCACCTTGACCGGAACCCCGCTCGGATCGACGAGACCGACCGACACGCCTCCGATGGATTCGGGGAGTGCATGGACGCCGATGCCCTTCGCGTCGGCCAGGCGTAACACGTCGACCTCGTCCTGAGCCGCAAACGCGGTGCCGACGAACCGTGAGCGAGCGCCTCTGCGCACAATCACGCACGGGGCTCCGGGGTCGGTGCCGCGCAGTTGCACCTCGTCGTGGGTGCGCATTGCGGTGGTGAAGCCGAAGGCCTGCGCGAACGCTTCGGCGCGCGAGAGATCCGGTTTCTCGAACTCCAGCCACGCGATATCGGCGACTTTGATGACCGGATTTCGCGACCTCCCCGGATGCTCACCGGCCCGGGCCCCGTGCTCGCTGTGCAGGTCACTGTGGGTGCCGACGGCCTCGCCCATTCTGCACCTCCCTCATCTATCGATACTGACTGACGAAATCGTCACATACGACGCGACACTCAGTCAAGGGCTACTGACGAAATCGTCAAAAGTGATGGAATCTGCTACCGTGAGGGGGTGAGTGATCAACCGGACGCGTCGGTCAATCGGCTTGAGCGGCGCAAACAGCGCACGCGCGCCGCGTTGATCAAGGCGGCGCAGCGGTTCATCGCCGCGGGCAAGGTCAACGTCCCAGTCCTGGAGATCACCCAGGCGGCCGATGTGGGAATGGGCTCCTTCTACAACCACTTCGAGAGCAAGGAGCAGCTGTTCGAGGCCGCGATCACCGATGTGCTCGACACCCATGGCGCCCTGCTCGACGAACTCACCTCGTCAATCGAGGACCCCGCCGAAACATTCGCTCGCAGCTACCGGCTGACGGGCCGGTTGTTCCGGCGTCGCCCGCAGGAAAGTCAGATCCTGCTGGCGCACGGTATGCAGCTGCTCGCGTCGGAGAAGGGGTTGGCGCCGCGCGCCCTGCGTGACATCCGGGAGGCCAACCGGGTCGGGCGATTCACCGTGAGTGATCCCGAACTCGCCCTGGCCATGGCCGGCGGCGCACTGCTGGGGTTGGGGAATCTGTTGCGCGATCAACCCGATCGTGACGACGCCGCGGCCACCGACGCGGTGACAGAGGACATTCTGCGACTGTTCGGTCTGCCCGCCGACGAGGCACGCGAAATCTGCAGCCGTCCGCTGTCGGAACTGGATGCGCTCACCCAACCTGACTCGGCGGCCTAGCCGCGTCCGGCCTTTCGGGCCATCCGAACCGCGCTGTCATAGATGGCGCGACCGTGAAGTTCGAACAGCGCGATCAAATCGACTGCGTCGCCGCCGATTTCCTTCGCGATGAACAGCCCATCGGCCCCCGCCATCGCGTAGGCCGCCAACTGATCGATGTCGCCGTCGGTCAAGCCGGGCAGCGCGTCATGGAAATTGTCGGTCAGTTGCGCCAGCGCTCTTGCACGTACTTGCAGGAACATCGTCCGGGCACGCGGTTCCTCGGGGCGGCGCTCCAGGGCGAGCATCAGTCCCAATCGGATGAAGTCGGGGGAGTCGAGCAATGCCTTGGCCGTCTGCGTGGCCACGCCGATGATGCGCTGTTCGCCGTTGCCCTCGGTCGGGATCTCCCACGCCGACAGCCAACTGGTGAAGCTGCGCTCGATGACCGCCGCGATCAAGTCGTCTTTGTCCTTGAAGTGCCAGTAGATCGAACTGGCGGGCAATCCGCATTTGGTACTGACGGCTCCGATGCTCGTCCCCTCGTAGCCGCGTACGGCGGCGATCTCGGTCGCGGCATCAAGGATGCGTACGCGTGAGAGTTCGCCGTCGGCGCGCTTACGACGATCCGTCGGGCGCTTCTTCTCCGGCACTGAGACTCCTTGAGTATTGACTCTGTAGTGATCACTACATTACCGTAGCGATCACTACAGGACAAGACTCCGCGATGACAGGAGCCGACGATGACCAGCTCAGATATTTACGACGTGGCTGTGGTCGGGTACGGGCCGGTAGGTGCGACGGCGGCGAACCTACTGGGGAAACAGGGCCTCAGGGTGCTCGTGATCGAGCGCGATCCGGACGTCTACGGCCGCGCGAGGGCGATCTCGACCGACGAAGAGGTCATGCGGATATGGCAGTCCGTGGGCCTCGCGGATGCGCTGCAGCAGGACATGCTGCCCGACCGCCCACTGCACTTCGTCGGCGCCGACGGCGTTCCGTTCATCGACCTGAAGATCACGCCACGCGGGTGCGGGCATCCGCCTCAGCAGTTCCTCTACCAGCCCGCGGTAGATCGCGTGCTGCGCGACGGCGTAGCGAGGTTCACGAACGTCGATGTGCTCCTGGAACACGAGTGCCTTCGCGTCTTCCCCGTGAATGACCCCGAAGGCGACCATGTCGAGGCGCTGCTGGCCGATCTGCGTACCGACACCTTGAAGCGGGTCCGCGCGTCTTATGTCATCGCCGCCGACGGTGGTTCATCTCCGACGCGCGGTCAGCTGGGCATCGGCTACGCCGGCCGTACGTACACCGAACGATGGGTCGTGATCGACACAAAGGTCCTCAAGGAGTGGGAGGCCCACGACCGGTTGCGGTTTCACTGCAACCCGTCCCGGCCTACTGTCGACTGCCCGACGCCGCTGGGGCATCACCGATGGGAGTATCCGGCCCGCACAGACGAGGAAGAACGGGATCTCCTCTGCGACAACGAGATCTGGAAAGTCCTCGGCGATCAGGGCATTACTCCCGAACACGTCGAGATCTTGCGCGCCGTCATGTACAGCCACCATGTTCGCGTCGCCGACCGGTGGCGGGTCGGCCGCGTCTTCCTCGCCGGTGACGCCGCCCACGCAATGCCGCCGTGGATCGGTCAGGGCATGTCATCGGGTGTGCGCGATGCAGCCAACCTGTGCTGGAAGCTCGCCGCCGTACTCAAAGGACAGGCGCCCCAGTCGCTGCTCGACTCCTATCAGGTCGAACGACAGCCGCACGTCACCGAGGTCACCCGTCGCGCGTGTCTGGTAGGACGGATCATCACCGAGCGCAACAATGTCGTTGCCGCAGTCCGCAACCGCATCGGACGCGCCGTCAACCGTGTACCCGGTCTCGCGGCGCGTCTGGAGAAACAGATGTGGATTCCCGAAGCCCGATACCAGGCGGGGTTCCTCGGCGCCGGAAACGACAGCGTGGTCGGCTGGCAGATTCCACAACCATGGGTGAACCACGACGGCACCCGCGCCCGCCTCGACGACGTCATCGCAGGAAGCTGGGCGGTGCTGCACGTAGGCCCTCGCCCCACGGGTGCCCAGGCATGGATAGCGCTGGGCGCCAAAGCGATCGGCATCACCGAGCCGACACTTGTCGGATGGCTGCGCCGCCGAGGAGCCACATCGGTTGTCGTACGCCCCGACGGATTCGTTTACGCCGCTGCCGACTTCGGCCAGTCGCTACCGCAACCAACCGGCATGATCCAGTCCGCCACAAGCAGGGTAGGAGTTCCCGTATGACTGAGTCGCAACTGACCGAACACATCGTCCCGGTCGCGGGAAAGCCGATCTTTGTCGCCGAAATCGGCGCCGGACCGGCCGTTGTCATGTTGCATGGCGGGGGACCGGGAGCGTCCGGGGTGGCCAACTACTCGCGCAACATCGACGCGCTCGCACAACGGTTCCGGGTGATCGTGCCCGACATGCCCGGCTACGGCCGCTCAGACAAGGGCGTTGACCAGTCCGATCCGTTCGGGTATCTCGCGCTCATGATCCGCGGTCTGCTCAACGAACTCGGCGTCGGCTCGGCACATCTGGTCGGCAACTCGTACGGCGGCGCGGCGGCGCTGCGCCTCGCGCTGGACACCCCGCAACGGGTCGACAAACTGGTCTTGATGGGCCCCGGCGGAATCGGGACGACGCGCGGACTCCCCACAGCGGGGTTGAAGAGCCTGCTCTCCTACTACGGCGGCGACGGCCCGCGACGCGAGAAGCTGGCGTCATTCATCCGCGATTACCTTGTGTACGACGGTGCGTCGGTGCCCGACGACCTGATCGACCTGCGCTACGCGGCGTCGATCGACCCAGAGGTGGTGGCGAACCCGCCGTTGCGGCGCCCGTCGGGCCTGCGCGCCCTGTGGCGGATGGATCTGACCCGGGACAGCAGGCTGCAGACGTTGACCACACCGACGCTGGTGCTGTGGGGCCGCGACGACAAGGTGAACCGCCCCTCCGGCGGTCCGATGCTGCTCAACCTGATGCCCAACGCCGAATTGGTGATGACCTCGCACACCGGTCATTGGATGCAATGGGAACGCGCCGATCTGTTCAATCGGCTCGTCACCGATTTCCTCAGCGCCGATTCGACGTTCGCCCATGGCTGACCTATTCGGCCGCGTGCACCTCGGTTACGTCGTCCTCGAGACGGACAAATTCGCCGAATGGCGCCGCTTCGGCCGAGACGTCATTGGGATGCACATCGACGAAGCTCTGCCCGACGTCATGCGATTCCGCTTGGACGACAACGAATGCCGCTTCCTGTTGCAACGCGGACCCGCTGAGGACGCGGCCGCCATCGGATGGCAACTCGACGGCCACGACACCTTCGACGAGGTACTCGCCCGCGTCGCCCGTCACGACGTACCGGTCGCCGAGGGCAGTTCAGAAGACGCCGCACTGCGCGGAGTCGAACGCCTGGTGCGATTCCCCGGACCGAAGGGCTTGACGCAGGAGATCTTCACGCGTGCCACGCTCAGTGACGAACCACTGGACACGCGGACCGGCGGCGGCTTCGTCACCGGAGAGGCAGGACTGGGTCACATCGCGCTCACCACCAAGAAGCCCCATCAGATGCGGGGCTACTACCACAACGTCTTCGACGCCCGGCTGAGCGACTACATCGACGAGACGATCGGCGGCGTGAAGTTCAAGATCCGGTTTCTGCGCGTCAACAAACGCCACCATTCGGTCGCCATCGCGGCGACACATCGATTGCCCCTCAACCCGATTCGCACCCGGATTCAGCACCTCAACGTCCAGGTGGCCGACTTGGACGACATGGTCGCCTCCTATCTGCGGGTCAAGGAACTCGGCTTCTCGATGGCACTCGGTATCGGACAGCACACCAACGACAGGGAGCTGTCGTACTACGCGCAGACTCCATCGGGTTTCGAATGGGAAGTCGGATGGAACCCGATCGTGGTGGATGCGGACGCCGAAAAGACCTGGGAGCCGACCACTTACCAGGGCATCAGCATCTGGGGTCACACCCCCGAGGGGCAGACCATCGTCGACAAGCTCAGCCAGTTCAGGACCGGCGCCCAGTCATTGGTCCGCCGCGAAGACAGTGTCCTCGCACTGGCCGGCGCGGGCATCCCCGACACCTGAGCTCGGCGGCCTAGAACGCCGCCTCGGGCAGTCGCATGATCTCATCGTCCATGGTTGCGACGATTCCGCGCACCGAGCTGACGGTCGGCAGCCGGTGCGAGGCGAAGAACGTCGCGGTCGCGACCTTGCCCTGATAGAAGGCCTCATCGCCGCGCGCGGGCCCCGCCGTCAGCGCCGCCTGTGCGACGTCAGCGGCAACCAGCAGCCGCCACCCGATGAGCAGATCGCCGACCGCCATCAGGTAGGGCACCGAGGACAGGCCGATCTTGTAGATCTCCGAAGGCTCTTCGGATGCCGCCATCAGATATCCGGTCAGGCTGGCTGTCATCGCCTGCACATCCTCCAGCGCGACCCGCAACTGGTCGGCCTGTGACTTCAGCGCTTCGTCACAGCCGTCGATTGTCGTACTGATCTGCGTGGCCACATGGGCCAATGCTGAGCCGTTGTCGCGGAAGATCTTGCGGAAGATGAAATCCAGGGCCTGGATCGCAGTCGTGCCCTCATACAGCGAGTCGATTTTCGCGTCGCGGATGTACTGCTCGATCGGATAGTCCTGCAAGAACCCCGACCCGCCGAGCGTCTGCAGCGATTCGGTCAAATTCTCGTAGGCCCGTTCGGAGCCGACGCCTTTGACGACCGGTAGCAACAGGTCGTCGACCCGGTGCGCCATATCGGGATCGGCACCCGAGACATGTTGGGCCACATCACTGTTCTGATGCGCCGCGGCGTACAGATAGAGCGCGCGCAGGCCCTCGGCATATGCCTTCTGGGTCATCAGACTGCGCCGGACATCGGGATGGGCGATGATCGCCACGCGCGGTGCCGTCTTGTCGGTCATCTGAGTCATGTCGGCGCCCTGCAGGCGCTCCTTGGCGTAGGCCAGCGCGTTCAAGTATCCCGCCGACAGTGCGCCCGCGGACTTGACGCCGATGGTCATGCGCGCGTTCTCGATGACGGTGAACATCTGCGCGATGCCGTTGTGGACGTCGCCGACCAGATAGCCGACCGCCGGTATTCCGTCCGCGCCGAATGTCAGTTCACATGTCGGCGAGGACTTGAGCCCCATTTTGTGTTCGAGGCCAGTCGCGAAAACCCCGTTGCGAGCACCGAGTTCGAACGTCTCGGGATCGAAGAGGAACTTGGGCACGTAGAACAGGCTCAAACCCTTGGTTCCCGGTCCGGCGCCCTCGGGTCTGGCCAGCACGAGGTGGACGATGTTCTCCGCGGTGTCACCGACGTCCCCGCCGGAGATGAAGCGCTTGACCCCTTCGATGTGCCAGGTGCCGTCGGGCTGCGCGATGGCCTTGGTGCGGCCGGCTCCGACATCGGAACCGGCATCGGGCTCGGTGAGTACCATGGTCGACGCCCAGCCGCGCGCCACACCCTCTGCGGCCCATCGCTTCTGCTCGTCGTTGCCTTCGATGAACAGCGCGTTGGCCATCGTGGGACCCAGCGCCCACCAAAAGCCGGCGGACGGGTTGGCGGCCACCAGCATCTCGTTGACCGCCCACACCAGCGGGGAGGGTGCCGGTACGCCGCCGATCTCTTCGGCGATGCCGATGCGCCACCAGTCCGAATCCTTGATCGCCTGCACCGACTTGGCTAATTCCGTTGGCACGCTGATTGAGTGTGTCGCAGGGTCGAATACCGGCGGGTGGCGGTCGGCGGCGACGAACGATTCCGCGACGGGCCCTTCGGCGAGCCGGGCCACTTCGTCGAGCATGGTGCGTGCGGTGTCTTCGTCGAGGTCGCCGTAGGCGCCGGAGTCCAGAACGGCGCCCAGTCCGAGCACCTCGAAGAGGTTGAATTCGAAATCGCGCACGTTTGCTATGTAGTGCCCCACCGCTGTTTCCCTTCCCGTCGCGAAACTCATAGAAGTGTGGCTGAGCAGGGAAAACGTACGCAACCGTAACCTACGCAACCGTAGGGGAACGAAGACCGGACACGGCGTTGACGTGGGTAGCAGCCGGTCGACCGGCTGTCTGATCAGGGTCGGGGCAGGTCGGCTTCCACGTCCAGCTTGCCGGGGTCGAAGCTGAAAAACCCTCTGATGGAAAGAGATTCGGGTAGCGGATCCTCGTAACTCCACGCGACGTCGTCGAGCATTTCACCGCCGCGAACCGCCGACCAGTAGGTCGCGTAGCCCTTGTAGTTGCAGTAGCTGCTCGTCTCCGAGCGCCGCAACAGAGTGGTGCGCACGAGGGAAGGGGCGACATAGAGGCGGGGCTCCAGTGCGGTTTCGAAGACGATGACCGTGTCGGAGGTGTCCACCAGGATGTCGTCATCGAGTGCGACCCGCAGCCTGCGGTCGGTGGGCCGGCAGTCGACGCGGTGATACGGATTCGGCGGGTAGTGGACGAGGCGGCGGCCTTCCTCCATCCACGCGTCGACCGCATCCCACGGCACCTGCACGTAGCCCGGCGCCTCGGGCACCGCTTCGCTCGGAAGATCCCCGATCTCGTTGGCCGGGAACGCGTAGCTCAAGGGCCGGTCGGCCCGGTGCACCAACAGCGCCCGCTCGGTGTCGATCACCGCACGACCGTCGCGCAATGCCCGGATTCGGCGTGGGTGCGGTTCGACGAAGACGGTGCCAGCCGCCAGTGGCGGTGAGAACCATCCGGCGGGATCCGTGCTCAACGGTCCATGCCCGGTGACCAGACTCATGGACCCAGCCTTACAAAGCTGCGACGAAGTGTCATTTCTTTGGCGAAGTCCTGTGACTTCGCCGATGGAGGAGTGTGATTGGTGCACGCGGGGAACATGACGGTGACGGCGATGGAGGGGGAATGTGAAGCGACTGAACGGCGTCGACGCCTTGATGCTGTACAGCGAGACACCCGAGATCCACATGCACACGCTGAAGATCGGTGTGCTCGACGTGTCGGGTGTCGACGGTTTCAGCTTCGATCTGTTTCGCCAGGTGGCGTATCCGCGTTTGATGGCCCTGAGCCCGCTGCGCTATCAGCTCGTCGACATCCCGATGAAGTTGCATCACCCGATGTGGGTGGAGAACGACGACATCGACCTCGACTATCACCTGCATCAGGTACGCGTGTCCGCACCCGGCGGCCGCCGGGAACTCGATGCGTTGATCGGTGAGATCGCCAGCACGCCATTGGATCGCAGCCGTCCGCTGTGGGAGATGTACCTCGCCGAGGGACTGGCGGGGAACCGGATCGCGATCATCCACAAGGTGCACCACGTCCTCGCCGACGGTGTCGCATCGGCCAACCAGATGGCCAAGGCGATGGAGCCGCTGCTTTCCGCAACCCCGGCGGTACCGCCCCTGGACAACATGCCTCGCACCAGGGGGCGCCTGTTGGCCGAGGCAGGCCGCGACCACGTCAGCCTGATCCGAAAGCTTCCCCGACTGGTGAGCGAGACCGCCACCGGGGTTTCGAAGGTTCGGCGGAGCGCCAAGGAACGCGGCGATCATCCGGACCTGGCCCGCAACTTCGCGCCACCGCCGAGCTTTATCAACCACGTCGTGACCCCGACGCGACGGTTCGCCACGGCGCCGCTCGCGCTGTCGGACGTGAAGGAAACCGGTAAGCACCTGGGTGTCACCCTCAACGACGTCGTGCTGGCGACGGTCGCGGGGGCCCTGCGACGTCTGCAGCTGCGCTACGACGGGCAGGCCGAATTGCCTCTTATCGCGGGGGTTCCGGTGAGCACCAACCCGTCGCGAGAGCGATTAGCGGGCAACGAATTCACCTACATCACCCCCTCGTTGCCGGTCCACATCGACGATCCGCTCGAGCGGGTGCGGCTCACCGCGCTGTCCACGGGCATCGCCAAGGAGAATCACCAACTGCTCGGGCCGGCGCTGCTGCCCGCGTGGATGTCCTACCTTCCACCGGCCATGGCGCCTGCGATATTCCGCCGCCAGGCCCGGCGCGTCGAGTCGGCGAGCGTGTTCAATCTGACGGTCTCGAACGTGCCCGGTCCGCGCGAACGCGGCATCATCGAAGGCGCCACGGTCACCGAGATCTACTCCGTCGGGCCGGTGGCCGCCGGAAGCGGCATGAACATCACGGTGTGGAGTTACGTCGACCAGCTTGCGATCTCCGTGCTCACCGACGACGTCACCCTCGCCGACCCGCACGAGGCCACCGACGCGATGATCGACGCGTTCGTCGAGATCCGCGAGGCGGCGGGCCTGACCGGCGGGCTGACGGAGGTTGGCGCCGCGATGCCGATGGCCGCCGCAGCGGTTTGAGCAGGGACTACGTGTGACTACCCGTCATCCTGGGTTTACAGATCTGCTGAAATCGTTATGCAGACCTGAAAAATGATCCTTTACAGATCCTCAGGAAAGTGTCACGCTTCGTAGGTGCCTTTGCCCCTCGACGAATCGAACGCCATCGGGAGCCGTCGCTATCAGCTGACCGTGGTGGCCGTGAGCACTGTCGACCTGGTCGGATCGGCCGGCGGATGGATGTGTGACAAGGCCAGAGCCGGGTGGGACGTGCGGGTGGTGCTCACCGACGACAGCGACACGCGGCCGCTCGCGATCCTGGGTGCCTCACCGCTGAGCGCCGACGCTGCGCTGACCGACGTGATGAAGATGGCCTCGCTCGGCGGAGCCTTGGCGCTGAGCGCGGGTGTGCTCGCCGACGAGCGGATTCGTGCCGGCGTGCTCGGAATTTTGAAGCGCGGGTTGACGCAGGTGACGGTGTGGGGTCAGGACTGGCCCGCGGAGCTCAGCCGTACGGCAGACCCGGTCGAGCACCGGCTCAGTTCGGCCGCCCGGGCGTTCAAGGCTCACGCGCTGGGCGCGGCAACGGTATCGACAGGTCAGATCGCAGGAACCGAGACGCTGTACAGCCTCAGCGCGAACGCATTGCGCCCGCTGCACTCGGTCTAGCTGTACTAGCGGATCCAGCCGCGGCGGCGCAGCCACCAGTCGCGGCCGACCAGGCCGAGGATCAGCAGCGCGAAGCCGACGAGGAATGCGTCCTCGACGCGACCGACGTGGTTGCCGCGCAGCATCGCCAGCAGGAAGAGCGCTGCCACGATGCCGCCGAGGTGGATGGCCTTGTGGTTCTCCTTCGACCAGCCCCATTCGGCGGACGGCACTTCCTCGACATCGATATTGCGGCCGGTGTGTCGCTCGACCTCGGTGGTGGTCACGGCGGCTCCTCGCGGTGGGCGGACAACTGCCGACATTCTGGCATACGCGGTTGTCCGGGGTATTCCGCGCGCCCGTAGGGTCATGCGTCATGGCAGACCAGTTCGACGGACGAGTCGCTTTCATCACCGGCGCGGCGCGGGGCCAGGGTCGCGCGCATGCTGTGCGGTTCGCCGAGGAGGGTGCCGACATCATCGCGCTGGATCTGTGCGATCAGATCGACAGCGTCGCCTATCCGATGGCGACACCCGAGGATCTCGACGAGACGGTCAGGCTGGTCGAGAAGACCGGACGCCGGATCGTGGCCGAGCGCGCGGACGTCCGTGACCTCGAAGCGCTGAAGGCCGTTGTGGCCAACGGGGTGGCCGAGTTCGGTCGCATCGACTTCGTGCTCGCCAATGCGGGGATCCTGCCGGCCGCCGGTGAACCGGGTAGCCAGATCGGGGCGTTCGTCGACGCGGTGAATGTCATGCTCAACGGCGTCTACTTCACGATCGTTGCCGCGCTGCCCGCGATGCTCGAGCACGGGGACGGCGGCGCCATCGTGATCACCAGCTCAGCGGCGGGATTCCGGCCGGTCACCGTCGACTTCGGCACCGCCAGCCACGGCGCGGCGGGATACACCGCCGCCAAGCACGGCGTGATCGGATTGATGCGACATTTCGCGATAGCGCTGGCCGAGAAGAACATTCGCGTCAATACGGTCCATCCCGGTGGGGTGGCGACGCCGATGATCTACAACGAAGCGATGGCGGAGTGGTCCCTGGAGCACCCGAATTTCAGCCCTTCGCAGCAACCGCTGCTGGACAACCCGCCCGTAGAGCCCGAGGTCATCAGCGACACCATGGTCTACCTGTGCGGGGAGTCCGGTCGATACCTCACCGGGGTGGCGCTGCCCGTCGACGGCGGACAGATCATCAAGTGACCTCGCCGTAGCGGCGCAGCGCTTCGGCCCGTTCCTCCTTGTGATCGACGATCGGATCGGGGTAGTCGTCGTCGTCGATTTCGGGAACCCACCGTCGCACGTATTCGCCGTCGGGATCGAACTTCTCACCCTGCGTCGTCGGGTTGAACACCCGGAAGTAGGGTGCCGCATCGGTACCGCAGCCCGCGGCCCACTGCCAGCCGTGCTGGTTGTTCGCCATGTCTCCGTCGACCAGTTGGTCGAGGAACCAGCGGGCTCCCCACTGCCACGGCAGGTGCAAGTCCTTCACGAGAAACGACGCCGCGATCATCCGCACACGGTTGTGCATGAAGCCGGTTTCAGCGAGCTGCCGCATTCCGGCGTCGACAATCGGGAACCCGGTGCGGCCGGCCTTCCATGCGTCGAACAGCTTGCGCGCGTTCTCGTCGTCGTCGACCTGAATCTTGTCGAACGCCTTGTTCCAGTTCCACCATGCGCTGTCCGGCCATTCGTTGAGCACCGCGGCGTAGAAGTCGCGGAACGCGAGCTCACGTAGATACGCCTGCGCGCCTGTGCCATCGCCGAGGTCGGCGGCCATGGTGCGCGGGTGGATGGCGCCGAATTTCAGGTGCGCCGACATCCGGCTGGTGGCGGGTAGGTCCGGCCGGTTGCGATCCTTGTCGTATGCCTCGAGTTGCTTGCGCACGAACGACTTCCACTGACGCCGGGCCGCGCCCTCTCCGGCGGGCAGCTCCAATTCCACACCGCCGTCGGGGATCTGGACCCCGCCAGGCACATCGCCGGGATCAATCCACTGAGCGGATTTGGGGCCGGACGACGCGGGGGACCGCCACCCGTGCTTGCGCCAGGCTGCGTAGAACGGGGTGAACACCTTGTAGGGCGTGCCGTCGTCCTTGGTGACCCGTCCCGGCGACACCAGGTAGGGCGACCCCGACTCTTCGAGGGAAACATCGCCAAGGGCGTCGCGCACCGCGTCGTCGCGTCGCCTGCCGAACGGGGTGTAGTCGCCGGACACGTGGACCGAGGAGGCACCGATCGCTTTCGCCAATGCCGGAATGCGCTTCTCCGGGCGGCCGCGGCTTACGTGCAGGCGCCCGTCGAGGTTTTCGTGCAGATCGCGAAGCGCGTCATACAGGTACTGCAGCCGCCGCTGCCCCGACGAGGCCTTCAGGCGCGGGTCCAGGACGTAACAGGCGAGCACCTCGCCGTCGCCACTGGCGGCGTCCAGCAGGGCCGGGTGGTCGTGCAGCCTCAGATCGCGCCTGAACCACAACAGTGTGGGCATGGCATTGATGCTGCCCGAATTTCCCGGTAGAGAAACAGGATGCAGTTTTGGTCGGGCACTCCGTTCATGAAAACGTCAGAAATCCTGCCGCTGGCACGCATGCTCGACGATGCCGGCTACGACGGCATGGTGACTGCCGACCACCTCATCTACCCCCGTGACCTTTCCTCGCCCTACCCGGACCATCCCAGCGGTAAGCCCCCGTGGGAACCCGAGACGGCATGGCCGGACTGCTGGGTGCAGATCGGCGCGATGGCGGCGGTGACAAGCCGGTTGCGCTTCTCCAACGCGGTCTACGTCGCGCCTGCGCGACCGCTGCTGGAAGTGGCCAAACAGGTCGCCACGGCCGCTGTGCTGTCACAGGGGCGGGTGTCGCTGGCCGTGGGTGTCGGGTGGATGCGCGAGGAGTACGAGATGCTGGGCCAGGATTTCACGACCCGCGGTAGGCGGCTCAACGAGATGATCCCGGCATTGCGCGCACTGTGGGGTGGCGGCTGGGTGTCCTGGAGCGGGGAGTACTACCAGGTGCCCGAGATGATGATCGAGCCTCATCCGGAGGTGCCCGTCCCCATCCACTGCGGCGGTGAATCGGAAGCGGCGCTTCGGCGCGCGGCGAAGCTCTGCGACGGCTGGGTGGGCTACGCCTACGGATGGGACGAAGCGGTGTCCTATGCGGACAAGATCACCAAGCTGCGCCACGAATATGGCAGGGCCAGCGAGCCTTTCGACGTCATGTTGGCGTTGATGGAACCACCGTCGCCGGATCTCTATAAACGGGCGCAGGACGCGGGCATCACCGCCGTGATGTGCGCCCCGTGGATGGGCGCGGACCTGCCTGGTGACGACGTCGAACGCTACCGCGAGCCCATCGAGCGGTTCGCGCAGGAGATCATCGGAAAGGTGCGGTGAGCATGAGTTTTGAAGGCAACGAGATCCGCGATCTCGTGCACTGCCTCTATGCGGCCATCGACCGAAACGACCGGGCGACGCTCGAGGCCGTGGTGTCGCAGCGGGTGGTCGTGGAGGTCGGCGGGGAGGGACCGGTCGGATGGCACGAATGGATCGGCCGCCTGGACGAATTCTTCACGGCCTTTCCCGACGGGCGCCACGAACTCGACGAGGTACTCGTGGACGGTTCCCACGGCGTATCCCGCTGCCGGTTCGTTGGCACTCATACCGGCCTGTTCCGTGGCATCGCGCCGACCGGAAAAGCGGTGTCGGTGGCCGGCATCCACATCGACCGGTTTCAGGGCGACATGCTCGTGACCCATCGTGGACAACTCGACATGCATGGGCTGTATCAACAGCTGCGTGGCGCATAGGGGCGGGCTTCGCCCGGTTCTGCAAATAGTTCTTATCGTTCTGTGACACGGCTGTCCATCGCACCGTTCACGCGATCGCGAGCGGCGTAATCTCGGTGTGAAGCCGGCTGAAATGGGTGGATGCGATGGACCTGTCGAGACGCAACTTTTTGGCCGGTGCAGCAGCCGTGGGTGCCACCCTCGTCGTGACGACCGCCGCTGCGCGGTCGGCGATGGCCAGTCCGCCCGACGAATTCGACGTCACCCACACCGACGCCGAGTGGCGAGACCTGTTGTCGGCTGACCAGTACTACGTGCTCAGAAGCGCGGGCACCGAGATGCCATACAGCAGTCCGCTCAACGACGAACACGGACACGGTGTCTTCAGTTGCGCCGGCTGTGGATCAGATCTGTTCTCATCCGAGACCAAGTTCGACAGTGGCACCGGGTGGCCCAGCTTCTGGCAACCTCTGGGCAGCGCCGTACTCGAGCGCCCCGACGACAGCATCGGCATGTCCCGCACCGAGGTTCTGTGCCGCAGCTGTGGCGGACACCTCGGCCATGTGTTCGACGACGGTCCGCAACCCACGGGGCTTCGCTACTGTATGAACGGCGACGCCATGGCCTTCCGTTCCACCTGAGCCGCCGAAGCCTAGTCCCGCGGATCGAAGCGGAAGACCGCCAGTTCGCCTGCAAGCGCCTCGAATTCGTCTGGTGTGCCCTCGCGCAGCAGTCCCGATCGTCGAACATCAACTGGTCACCGAGACGTTCATCACCGCGTGCGCCAACGGCGACCTGCGAGCGCTGACCGCGATCCTGGATTCGGCGGTCTGGGGGGTCGGCACCATCGTCGGCGACGGAGCCCTGCCGCCACAGATCAGCCACGGCTCGAAGGATGTCGCAGTCAATCTGCTGCGCTACCTCGGCCAGGGCGCCACGCTTGTCAGTGGGCCGGCAGGCCAGCCGACGGTGTTGGCATTCATGGACCGTCGATTCTTCGCGGTGCTGGTATTCACGTTGCGGGACAACATGATTCTCAAGATCGAGGCAGCCGTGGACCCCTCGGCCGCGCTACCCCGATAACTGAACGGAAGACAACCCGTGCCGGGGGTGCACGGGTTGTCTTCCTGGTTCAGGTTGCGCCGCAAGTTACATCGGCGGCATCAGCACGGTGTCGATCAGGTAGACGGTGGCGTTGGCTGTCTGCACCCCACCGCAGACCACGGATGCGTCGTTGACCCGCAGGTCGTTACCCATGCCGGTGACGGTCACGTCGGCGCCCTGCACCGTCTTGTGGGTCCCGGCGACCTGCGCGGGACCGGCCTGACCGGGTACCACGTGGTAGGTCAGGATGCTGGTGAGCAGGGGAGCGTCGGTCTTGAGCTTCTCGATGGTCGCCGGATCGATCTTCGCGAACGCAGCGTCGGTGGGAGCGAATACCGTGAACTGGCCGCCGTTGAGGGTGTCGACGAGGTTCACCTGCGGATTCAATTGTCCGGAAATCGCTTTGGTGAGCGTGGTCAGCATCGGGTTATTCGACGCGGCCACGGCTACCGGGTCCATTGCCATGCCCTGAACGGAGCCGGGACCCGTCGGAACCTGCTGCGCGTAGGCCGAACAGCCGGTACCGACCATCTCGGCCTGCGCGCTCGTCGCCGTGCCGAGGGACAATCCGAGAGCGGCAATCGCGGCGAAGCCGACCCCCAAAGTTTTCTTTGCGTACATGAAATTCGCTTCCTTTCGTTGGGGACGGCTTATGCCGCCTCGTTTTTGACGTCATGGGTTATTCGGAGCCGTGCGCGGTGCGGATTGGTCATCAGCCGTAGGTAAACGAAAAGATCTGCAATCCGGCTGGCACCTCGACGTCGAGTCGTCCGCGTGTCACATCGGGATCAGCGGCGATCTGATGCAGTGTCGGCGGGCCGCTGATCGGCACGGTGGATTCCGCGCCGTTGCGGGTGACGGTCAACGTACCGTTGCCGCCGGCCACGATGTAGACGTCTTTGGCGTGATAGTTCAGCGCGATACCGGAGTTGTCGCTCCGTGACGTCGCACCCTGGTAGTCGAGCGCCCAGTCGCCGGTCAGCGCAAAACTGTCATCGGGAAGTTGTTGTGGATAGCTGAAATTGAATGATCCCTCGTCATACGTGCCGGTGCCGCCGTAGTTGACCACCTTGCCGACACTGAGATAAGTCTCGGGTGTCGTCTCCTCCGATGGAGTCGTGTCTTGGGCGTCGACCGGTGGCGGCAGCTGCGCCGATGGGTTGGCCTCCGAGATCAGCTGGCGTATCAGGCGCTCGGTGACGTCGTAGTCGCCCTCTCCGAACTTGATATGGCGCACCGTGCCCGACGCGTCGATGAGGTACTTGGCCGGCCAGTAGCGGTTGCGGTAGTTCGTCCACGTCGAATAGCCGTTGTCCAACGCGACGGGATAGGTGATGCCCAGATCTTCTGCGCCCGAGGCGACGTTGCCTTCGACGCGTTCGAATGCGTACTCCGGCGTGTGCACGCCGATCACCTCGAAACCGACGTCGCGGTAGCTGTCGTACCAGTCGACGAGGTGCGGTGCGGCGCGCTGGCAGTTGATGCACGAGTACGCCCAGAAGTCGACGAGTACCACCTTGCCGCGCAACGACTTCAGGTCGACCGCCGAGCCGTTCGGGGTGTTCAGCCAAGCGGTGATGTTCTTGATGTCCGGTGCGGTACCGCAGCTTTCCAGCTCAGGGGCGCCGTCACTGCAGTTCGCCAGCTCTCTGTTCTGATCGTTGACCAGGCCTGCAAGGTTGAGCTTCTCGCGGATCTGCTCGTCGCCGCCGACGCGCTCCTGCAGCGTGCCGGTGTAGTCCGGGATCGCACGTTGCAGCGCGGCCGGGACGTTGAACGCGAGGGCCACGGCCAGCAGGATGGTCACAATGCCAGCGGTGATACGGATCTCGCGCTGGCGGCGCCGGAACGCCGCCACCCGCTCGGCGACACGGCGGCCTGCCAGGGCGAAGAACAACAGCGGCAACGCCGCGCCGACGGCGAACGCCAGGGTCAGCACGATGGTGGGAAGGCCGATCGTTCCTGTCGCCCCGGCGATGACGATGGCCGCCAGCACCGGTCCGGCGCACGGTACGTACAGCACGCCCAGCGCGAGGCCGAGACCGAAACCGCTACTGCCGGAGCCGAACTGCTTCTGCGGCAGTTTGGAGAACGGCTTCTCCAGCAGCGCCTCGAATTTCGGGAAGATCAGCCCGGCGCCGATCATCACCAAGGCGACTAGCGCGACCCAGCGGATGGCATCCTGCGGTAGGTGCAGCAGCGACAGCAGTGCGGAGCCCGCCAGCGTGACCACGCTGAAACTCAAGACCAGACCCGCGATCACACGGTAGGGCCGCAACCGGTCCGATAGTGCGGGCTTGGTGGCGACGGCCACACCGCCTGCACTGCCGGACGCGGCAGCACCGCTGCTCTGCGTGCCGGAGAAGAAGATCACCGGCAGGACGGGAAGGATGCACGGCGAGATGCCGGTGATCAATCCGCCCAGAAAGCCGATCAGTGCAAGCGTGAACATGGACGTTTCCTAGATACGACGAGCTGGGCCCCACGTCGAGTCGGGGGCCCAGCTCGCGGTGATGAAGGGGGAATGTGGCCTAGCTGGCCGGGGGCATCAGCACGGTGTCGATCATGTAGACCGTCGCATTGGCGGTCTGCACACCACCGCACACCAATCCGGCGTCATTGACCTTCAGTTCGGGACCGGCCCCGGTGACGTTCACCGATCCGCCTTCGAGGGTCTTGTGCTCACCGGCGACTGCCGAGGGGCTGGCCTGGCCCTCGACCACGTGATAGGTCAGGATGCTGGTCAGCAGATCCGAATCGGTCTTCAACGTCTCGAGAGTGGCCGCATCGATCTTGGCGAACGCGTCGTCGGTCGGCGCGAACACCGTCAGCGCGGGATTGCTGTTCAGCGTTTCGACGAGGTTGACGTTGGGATTGAGCTGACCCGACAGCGCCTGTGTCAGCGTCTTGAGCATCGGGTTGTTGGACGCCGCGACCGCGACTGGATCCTGCGCCATGCCCGTCACCGATCCCGGGCCCTCCGGCACCTGCTCGGCGTAGGCCGCGCAGCCGTTGCCCACGAGGTTCGCGGCGGGATCGGCCATCGCGCTGGTGGGCGAGGCGGGTGCCGACGATGTCATGGTCGCGGTAGCGGCCGACGTGGTGGACTCGGCCTCTGATGATGCCTCGGACGAACTGTCGCTGGAGCACGAGACTGCGCCGAAGATTGCGAGTGCGCCCAGGCCGGCAGCGGCGACCGTCTTACGGTGAAGTGTTCTCATGGGTTCCCATCCCTTGTGTCGGACGACCGTGTTGCCGTCCTGTGTGTGACGAAGGGGATTCGATGTGACGTGACGCACGGATCGCCGGTTTGTCGGGTGGTCACAATTGCGTCACATTTGGCGCCGTCGAGCGGCGACGGCCCCAGCGGACGGGACTGTGGCGCACCCGGGGCGTCACAATGGTTCGGTGACCAACAGGCAGCGCGTGCTGATCCTCGGAAGTACCGGGTCGATCGGCACCCAGGCGCTGGAGGTCATCGCCGCCAACCCGGACCGCTTCGAGGTCGTGGGACTCGCGGCGCGTGGCGGCAACCCGCGCCTGCTGGCCCAGCAGCTCGCCGAGACGGGGGTGACGAACGTCGCCATCGCCGACGAGGCATCGGCCGCGCAGGTCGGTGATGTGACCTATGCGGGACCCGATGCGGCCACCCACCTCGTCGAGAACACCGAAGCGGACGTCGTGCTCAACGCGCTCGTCGGCGCACTCGGCCTCAAACCCACGCTGGCGGCCCTGAACAGCGGCGCCAGGCTAGCGCTCGCCAACAAGGAGTCACTGGTAGCGGGCGGGCCGCTGGTGCTCAAGGCGGCCAAACCCGGCCAGATCGTGCCCGTGGACTCGGAACACTCCGCGATGGCGCAGTGCCTGCGCGGCGGCACCGAAGACGAAGTCGCGACGATCGTGCTCACGGCATCGGGCGGTCCCTTCCTGGGCTGGTCGGCGGGCGATCTCGACTCCGTCACCCCAGAGCAGGCGGGCAAGCACCCCACCTGGTCGATGGGTCCGATGAACACGCTCAACTCGGCCACCCTTGTCAACAAAGGCCTCGAACTGATCGAGACGCATCTGCTGTTCGGCATCGACTACGCCCGCATCGAGGTGGTCGTCCATCCGCAGTCGATCGTGCACTCGATGGTCACCTTCACCGACGGGTCGACGCTGGCCCAGGCCAGTCCGCCCGATATGAAGCTGCCGATCGCGCTGGCACTGGGCTGGCCGGCCCGGGTGCCGGCCGCAGCGTCGGCTTGCGACTTCCGCACCGCCTCGACCTGGGAGTTCCTACCGCTGGACGACGAGGTGTTCCCGGCCGTCGACCTCGCCAGGCAGGCCGGCCAGCGCGGTGGCTGCCTCACCGCGGTCTACAACGCAGCGAATGAGGAGGCCGCGGCCGCCTTCCTCGACGGGAGCATCCGATTTCCGGCCATCGTGGGAACAATCGCCGAGGTCCTGCGCGCTGCGGACCAGTGGGCCACCGAACCCGCTACCGTGGATGAGGTACTCGATGCTCAGCGCTGGGCCCGCGACCGGGCAAAGCGCGAAGTCGAGCGGGAGATTTCAAGAAAAGGACTACTCACCACATGATGTTCGTGCTCGGCATCATCGCGTTCGCGTTGTGCATCCTCTTGTCGGTTGCACTGCACGAATGCGGCCACATGTGGGTGGCGCGCGCCACCGGGATGAAGGTGCGTCGCTACTTCGTCGGCTTCGGACCCACGCTGTGGTCGACGCGGCGGCCCAACAAGCTGGGTGAAACCGAGTACGGAGTCAAGGCCATCCCGTTGGGCGGCTTCTGCGACATCGCCGGGATGACCTCGGTCGACGAAATCGCGCCCGAGGACCGGCAGTACGCGATGTACCGGCAGAAGACGTGGAAACGCACCGCTGTGCTGGCCGCCGGCCCCGCCATGAACTTCGTCGTCGGCCTCGTGCTCATCTATGCCATCGCGGTGATCTGGGGGCTGCCCAACCTGCATCCGCCCACCCAGGCCATCGTCGGTGAAACCGGTTGTGTCGCAGCGCAAATCAGCAAGGACGAGGTGGCTGACTGCACCGGTCCCGGACCGGCCGCCGAGGCCGGTATTCGTGCCGGCGACGTGATCGTCAAGGTGGGCGACACGCCCGTCAGCACCTTCGACGAAGCCAGGACCGCACTGCAGCAGGCCTCCGGACCGACCACCGTCGTCTACGAGCGGGACGGACAGCCCTCCAGCGCGGTCGTCGACGTCACCCGCACGCAGCGGTTCACCGGCGAGGGCGACCAGCCCACGACCGTCGGCGCCATCGGTATCGCCGCCGCGTACTTCGGGCCGACGCAGTACAACCCGTTGTCTGCGGTCCCGGCCACCTTCGCGTTCACCGGGGACCTGGCCGTCGAACTGGCCAAGTCACTGGCCAAGATCCCGACCAAGATCGGTGCGCTGGTGCACTCGATCGGCGGCGGGGAGCGTGACCCGGAAACGCCCATCAGCGTCGTCGGCGCCAGCATCATCGGCGGCGACACCGTGGACGCCGGGCTGTGGGTCGCGTTCTGGTTCTTCCTGGCCCAGCTCAACTTCGTGCTCGGCGCGATCAACCTGGTGCCGCTGCTGCCCTTCGATGGCGGGCACATCGCCGTTGCGTGGTACGAGAAGATCCGCAATATGATCCGGTCGGCGCGCGGCAAGGTGGCCGCGGCACCCGTCAACTACCTCAAGCTGATGCCGGCCACCTACGTCATTCTGTTCGTGGTGGTCGGATACATGCTGCTGACCGTCACCGCTGACTTGGTCAACCCGATCAGGTTGTTCCAGTAGGAGAAGACTCGTGACCTCCACGCAAAGCATCGGTCTGGGGATACCGGCGCCACCGGCGCCGACCCTGTCCCCGCGCCGCAAGACGCGCCAGCTCATGGTGGGCGACGTCGGCGTGGGTAGTGACTATCCGATCGCCGTGCAGTCGATGTGCACCACGAAGACACACGACATCAACGCGACCCTGCAGCAGATCGCCGAGCTGACGGCCTCGGGCTGCGACATCGTGCGCGTCGCGTGCCCGCGACAGGAAGACGCCGACGCGCTGCCCGCGATCGCGAAGAAGTCGAAGATCCCCGTCATCGCCGACATCCACTTCCAGCCCAAGTACATCTTCGCCGCGATCGACGCGGGCTGTGCGGCGGTGCGCGTGAATCCCGGCAACATCAAGGAATTCGACGGCCGGGTCGGGGAAGTCGCCAAAGCGGCAGGGGCAGCGGGCATTCCGATCCGTATCGGCGTCAACGCCGGCTCGCTGGACAAGCGATTCATGGAGAAATACGGCAAGGCCACGCCGGAGGCGCTGGTCGAGTCCGCGCTCTGGGAGGCCTCGCTGTTCGAGGAGCACGGCTTCGGCGATATCAAGATCAGCGTCAAGCACAACGATCCCGTCGTCATGGTCGCGGCCTACGAACTGCTGGCATCGAAGAGCGACTACCCGCTGCATCTCGGCGTGACCGAGGCCGGGCCGGCGTTCCAGGGCACCATCAAGTCCGCTGTCGCGTTCGGAGCGCTGCTGTCCAAGGGCATCGGCGACACCATCCGTGTCTCGCTGTCCGCGCCGCCCGCCGAAGAGGTCAAGGTCGGCAACCAGATCCTCGAATCGCTGAATCTGCGGCCGCGTGGTCTGGAGATCGTGTCGTGCCCGTCGTGTGGCCGCGCGCAGGTCGACGTCTACACCCTGGCCAACGAGGTGACCGCCGGTCTGGAAGGCATGGAGGTTCCGCTGCGCGTCGCGGTCATGGGCTGCGTCGTGAACGGCCCGGGTGAGGCGCGCGAGGCCGACCTCGGCGTGGCGTCCGGCAACGGTAAGGGCCAGATCTTCGTCAAGGGTGAGGTCATCAAGACCGTTCCCGAGCACCAGATCGTCGAGACGCTGATCGAAGAGGCGATGCGCATCGCCGAAGAAATGGGCCCGGCGTCCGGATCAGACGCCAGCGGTTCGCCGGTCGTGACCGTAAGCTGAGGGGGACCCTGTGAGCACGGAGCCGCTCCGGCGGCGACATTGAGCGGGGTCACCGCACCGTCACGGATCGGTTAGAAAGAGTCTCCATGTCGGCTCCTCCGCTGTTTCGCCGCGTCGATGAACGACGGGTTTCTTTGGTACGCGAAGCGGGTGAGGTGTACCGCGTCCTGGACGAAGATCCGGTCGGCAGCTGCATGGTGGCATCGCGAGTGGTCGAGCACGGCATCGAACCCGCAGCGATCGGCGGCGAGCTGTGGACCCGTCGGCGTCCCACCGAATCCCTCTGTTACGCAGGGGCGAACCTGATCCCGCTGCGCGGCGGCGTCGACGACATGTATGCGTTCGCCGACAAGGCGATGAGCGCCGCTCGGCGTTGTTCGTCTCTGGTCGGCCGCGCCGAGATGGTGCTCCCGATGTGGCAGCGGCTCGAGCACGCCTGGGGCGCTGCCCGCGACGTGCGCGAGCATCAACCGCTGATGGCGCTGAGCACTCCACCCATCTGCGCGATCGACCCGCATGTCCGCCAGGTACGTGCCGACGAGCTCGATGCATACCTGGTCGCGGCCATCGACATGTTCATCGGCGAGGTCGGCATCGACCCGCGGATCGGTGACGGCGGCCGCGGCTACCGGCGCCGCGTCGCGGGGTTGATCGCCGCCGGCCGCGCGTGGGCCCGCTTCGAACGCGGCCAGGTGGTCTTCAAGGCGGAGGTCGGCTCCCAGTCGCCGTCCGTCGGCCAGATCCAGGGCGTATGGGTGCATCCCGATTGGCGCGGTCACGGGATCGGCACCGCGGGCACGGCGACCCTGGCGTCGGCGGTCGTCCGTAGTGGCCGCACCGCGAGCTTGTACGTCAACAGCTTCAACACCGTGGCCCGCGCCACCTATGACCGGATTGGCTTCACCCAGGTCGGCACGTTCGCGACCGTTCTGCTCGACTGATTCTCGCGTGCCTCTACGCTCGGGGCATGACTGACGACGATCCCAGAGTTGCGCGCCGCGAAATCGCCGACGCGCTGGTGCGCGCGCTCGAGCAGCGTCATGAGCTACTCGATGTCGTCGTGAAAGCCGAGGACTACGACGCCGCGATCGGGGCAATCGCAAGCCATCTCGGCACCTCGACCTCCGCTGCCGAGGCCGTGCTGCGGTTGTCGTTCGATCGGCTCACCAAGGTTTCGCGCCGGAAAATCGCGGCCGAACTCGAGGACCTGAACAATCAGCTGAGCTTCACCAGGGGTGAGCCCGCGAGTTCGGTCGATGCCATAGTGCTGCGGCCCTTCGCCGCCGACGCCGATCGCGACATCTTCGCCGCGCGCACCGCCGACGTACAGGAGGCGGGCGACGGTTCGCGTGCGCCCGCCGGCGAGCTCGAGGACGAGATCCAGGCCGGGCTGCAGCGCGTCGACGCCGAGGACGCGGCATGGCTGGTCGCGATCCACGGTCCGCAGAAGATCGGCATGGTCTTCGGCGATCTCGTCGCCGGTGAGGTCAACGTCCGGATCTGGATCCACCCGGACTACCGCAAGCAGGGCTACGGCACCTCGGTGCTTCGCAAGTCGCGCTCGGAGATGGCCGCCTATTTCCCTGCCGTGCCGTTGGTGGTCCGGGCGCCGGCCGCGGGCGCGTAGCCCACATCGAAATCAACGATTTGCAGGCCTGCTCTCGGACTTTCTCTGCAATTCGTGGAATTCGTTGCGCGCCTCCACGATCTTGAGGTCTCGGATTCGTAACATCTGCCTCAATGGCAACTTCAGTATCACGTGTTACCGCCCTCCTGATGGTCGCGGCGGTGGTCATCACCTTCGGGCCGGCCTGTACACCCAAGCCCGACGGGCCCGAGCCGACGGCTGAGCAGTTCTTCGCCGCGTTGATCGCCGGGGACACCGGTGCCGCCGCCGAATTGAGTGACCGGCCCGCCGATGCGCGCCAAGCGCTCAACAACGCGTGGGCCGGCCTGCAGGCCACCCACCTCGACGCCCAGATCCTCAGCTCGAAGTACGCCGAGGACACCGGCAGTGTCGCCTACCGCTACACCTGGCATCTGCCCAAGGACCGCATGTGGACCTACGACGGGCAGCTCAACTTGGTCCGCAACGAGGGCCGCTGGGAAGTGCGCTGGAGTGCCACCGGCCTGCACCCGAAGCTCGGCGAGAACCAGACGCTGGCGCTGCGCGCCGACCCGCCCCGGCGGGCCTCGGTCAACGAACGCGGCGGCACCGACGTCCTGGTGCCCGGCTACCTCTACAGCTTCTCGCTCGACGCGCAGGCGGCGGCCGGTTCGCTGATGACGACGTCACGCGCGGTCGTCGATGCGCTGCGGCCGTTCGACAACACGCTGGATCCGCAGCGCCTCGCCGAGCAGGCAAGTTCGTCGAAGAAGCCGATGTACCTGATCACGCTTCGGCAGTCCGACCACGACCGGGTGGCGGGCGCGATCGGGCAGCTGCCCGGCGTGGTGATCACGGCGCAGGCCGAATTGCTGCCGACCGATGAGACATTCGCGCCTGCGATCGTCAACGAGGTCAAGAAGGCGGTGGTCGACGAGCTCGACGGGCAAGCCGGATGGCGCGTGGTGAGCGTCAATCAGAACAACGTCGATGTCGACGTGCTCAACGAGGTGGCGGGCGAGCCGGCGCCGTCGATCACGATCAGCCTCGACCGGGCCGTGCAGAACGCCGCGCAGAACGCCGTCAACTTCACCGGTAAGCCCGCGATGATCGTGGCGATCAAGCCGTCCACCGGCGAGATCCTGGGCGTCGCGCAGAACGCCTCGGCCAACGCGCAGGGGCCGCTGGCCACCACGGGCCTGTACCCGCCGGGGTCGACGTTCAAGATGGTCACCGCGGGGGCGGCGATGGAGCGTGACATGGCCACGCCCAACACGCTGCTGCCCTGCCCGGGCACCATGGACATCGGCCATCGCACCGTGCCCAATTACGGTGGGTTCGATCTCGGCACCGTGCCGATGTCGCGGGCGTTCGCCAGTTCGTGCAACACGACCTTCGCAGAACTGGCCAGCCGCATGCCGCCGCGCGGGTTGACGCAGGCAGCCGCCAAGTACGGCATCGGCACGGATTACACGATCGAGGGTATGACCACCGTCACCGGCTCGGTACCGCCGACGGTGGACCTCGCCGAACGTACCGAGGACGGCTTCGGCCAGGGCAAGGTCGTCGTCAGCCCCTTCGGCATGGCACTGGCGGCGGCGACCGTCGCAGCCGGGAAAACGCCTGTGCCACAACTGATCGAAGGCCGCCAAACCCAGGTCACCGGCGATCAGACCCCGATAAGTCCGAAGATTCTCGACGGCCTGCGGCCGATGATGCGGTTGGTTGTCACCAACGGCACTGCCAAGGATCTCCAGGGCGCGGGTGACGTGCGGGGTAAGACCGGTGAGGCGGAGTTCGCGGGTGGCTCGCATTCGTGGTTCGCCGGCTACCGCGGCGACATGGCGTTCGCGGCGCTGATCGTCGGCGGCGGATCCTCGGAGTACGCGGTGCGGATGCTCAAGCTCATGTTCGACTCGCTGCCGCCGAGCTACCTGGCCTGAGCCCGCATCGGTTCGATCCCAAACGGCCGCGGCGGTACCGTTGAACCGTTATGGCAGGGCTCGATGACCACTCCGGGACGCGCATCTCCGACGCGCAGGCAGCGATGCGCATCTCCGATGCGGATCGCAACGGGACGTTGCGCCGGCTGCACAACGCCGTGGCCCTCGGGCTGATCGACATCGACGAATTCGAGGAGCGCTCGGCGTTGGTGTCGAGTGCGCGGCTGCACACCGACCTCGACAACCTCGTCGGTGATCTGCCCGGACCTGGCGCAATCGTCACGACGGCGACCGACCGCGTGGAGTTACGGGGCGTGCTCGGCTCGCTCAAGCGCCAGGGGGAGTGGATCGTGCCGACGCGGTTGGCGTTACATCGGCGGGTGGGCTCGGTTGACCTCGACCTGACGAAAGCGCGCTTCGCGGGGTCCATCGTCGTGGTGGAACTCGATCTGAAGTTCGGTGGGCTCGACCTTCGGCTGCCCGACGGCGCCAGCGCATCGATCGACGACGTCGAGGTGGTCGTCGGCAGCGCTCACGATCACCGCAAGGACGCACCCGCCGAAGGCAATCCGCACGTCATCCTCACCGGCAAGGTCGTCTGCGGATCCGTCGACATTCGTGGGCCGCGTAAAGGGTTGCGCTTCGGGCGCATCACTTGAGCGGTTCGTCGGGGACCCCGAACCGCTGCTGATATTCGCGCACCTGCTCACGCACCGCACCGGCGTCAAGCCCCGTGTCGTCCCACGTGTAGCGGCCACCGCCGCCGTCGCCGGGGTGGGCGGCCAGGAACGCGCGCATGTTCTGCTCAGCGACGGGCGAAAGTTCGCGTTCGAGTTCGGCATACAGCGCGCGAATGGTGGTGAACGGGTCGCGGATGAAATCGGCGAACTGTACGTCGACGATACGATGTCCGGCCAGCGCCTCCGAATCCCGCAGTTTCATCCCGCGTTCGAGGCCGACCACGATCTCTTCGCATGACTGCCCTGCGCAGTCGGTGATCGCACTGTCGTCGGACGCGAGACGGCGCAGGTGGTGGGTCAGTGCGCTGATCGACGAGATCACGTTGAGCGGGTCGCGGTGGTTCTGCACGATGAGCGCGTCGGAATATTCGGCGACCAGCGCGTCGAGCTGCCACAGATGCGCGGGCGACTTCAACAGCCACGAACAGGGCCCGCCGGGCACCCCGGATTGCAAGTGCTGCAGGAACGTTCGGTGATAGCGATAGGCAGGGCGGTAGTCGGCGTCGTACAGGAGCCACCGGTAGTACGTCGGCAGGCGGTACTGCACGGAGAAGATCATGCTGCAGAACTGGCCCGCGGTGATCCGTACACATTCCTGGCCATGAAGCGCGCCCATCGGATGGAACGCCAGTAGTCCGGGAACGATCTGCTCCGACATCTCGATGCTCGCCTGGGTTTCGGCGATGCGAGGGTCAGTGGCGTACGTCTCCGGGCGGGGCAGGGGGTGTGGGTTGTCCACCTCCCAGGTCAGTGGCGGCCGAAGCCCGGGGTCCTGCGCGAGGAGGTCGAACAGGATCGTGGTGCCGGTGCGTGGCTGCCCGACGATGAATATGGGCCTGCTGATCTGCTGCGCGGCGACGGCGGGATTCTCTTTGCGCCACTTGGTGATCTGCAGTCGGCTGACCATGGGCCGGATGATGTCGAGCACCGCGATCTCGACGCCGAGATCGTTCAGGCGTGCCTCGGTGACCAGTCCGTCGCACAACAGATTCAGCCCTTCGCGCCAACTGTCGTCGCCGCCGAAGTCGTCGCTGCCCGCCATCTCGCATGCCTGCTCGACGAGCAGGTCGGGTCGGAAACGCTCGCCGCTCACGACACGGACCCGCCGCGCCGGACGCTGGTCTTGACCTCCGGTGGGGCGGGGTTGTCGAGCCATCGCAGCACAATGAAGCCCCTGCGCCGACCGCCGGTATCCAGCCAGTGGCCATGCCCGAAGTCTTTGGCGCCGATGGCAATTCGCACGGTACCGTCGTCGTCCGGCGCGACCCCCTTGTTGGTGACGGAGCTATGGCGATGCCGGGGTTCCAGGCACTCGTGCCAGATGCTCTCCAGCGTCACGTTCCAGTACCGCGTGTCGGGTGGCTGGATCTCGAGCACGAGCGACTCGTCGGGCTCGAGCCCGAAGGTGCCGATCATGTAGAGGTTGTCGGGTGTGGTGTCGGCGGCGCCGAGTTCGGCGGCCCCGGCGGTCATCAGCTTGTTCGGCTGATCGAGCAGTTCGGGCTTGATCGTGCGGTGCATCGTGGCCAGCTTGACGATCGTCCATGCCATCGCGGTGAACTGTTGTGCGGCAACGTCATCGGTGATCGGGCGCAGCGGATCGGGATCGAGGGACTCGATATGCATGGTGGCGGGCTCTTCGGTCGCGAAGTCGCCGATGTACTCGCGGACGACGATCGACGAGGCGTCCGCCGGGATCGACACCCACTGTGCCGAACCGAGCACTTCGCTCGACGGCTCGGTGGGGGAGAACAGCAATTCGAACCTTCCGGAGTCGAGTACGAGGTCGGTGTCGCTGACGTATCCCGACATCCGTCGCGGCGTCAGGCCGGTGCCGGCAAGCACCTGGTAGCCGAGGTAGGCGGTGGTGCCGCGGGTGCCGGTGACGCGGTAGGCGCGATCGCCGCGGATCATCGCCAGCAGGTAGCGGCCGTCGGGGTTGGGGCCCCCGATCATCCGGGTGTCGGGGCACATGTCGAAGAATGCCGGACGTTCGGGGTCGGCCTGGACGGACAGTTCCGAGCACAGTCCGATGATCTTCGCGACGACCTGGAGGCCCTCGATGAGCTCCCGCTCATCGATTGCGTCCGCGGTCACCGACTTGGTGAGGTCGGCCAGCATCTGCTGAACCAACTGCCAGGATTCCAGGGTTTTCGGCGCGGCCGTGTTGCCATCGATCTCCACAGTGAGACATAGTCTCATCATGGACGTCGTCTCATCACAGAATTCGCGGGAAAGTCTGACGGTCCGCAGACAGCGGGCCACGCGGGCCCGCATCGCGACGGCGGCGGCACAGCGAGTCGCCGAAAACGGCCTGGCCGGGGTTACGGTCGAGCAGATCGCGGCGGCGGCCGAGGTCGGGCGCGCCACGTTCTTCCGGTACTTCAGCTCGAAGGAGGACGCGGTCGCCGAGGGGATGACGACGCGCTGGCTCGATGCGATCACGGCGGTCATCGCCAAACAGCCTTCGGGGTTGTCGGCGAGCGACGCGGTGATCGCGGGGTTCGGCGACCTGGGCGCCGGCTTCGAGGCGATCAGCGCTCAGGTACGTGACCTGGCCACATTGACCCGCTCGTCGCCCGCGCTCAGCGCGTGGACGCTGCAGATCTATCTGCGCTACGAGGCCGTCATCGCGGACTTGGTGGCCCCGCGGATCGGTGATCTGACCGACGACGACCCGCGGCCGAGGCTCATCGGAGCGTTGGCCATGGCCTCGGTGCGGATCGCGCTCGACGACTGGCTGCTGCACGGCGGATCGTTGCCTGCCCGCGTGCGGTCGGCGTTGTCGGCGCTACGCATCGAGTAGGTCGGCCGTCGCCGACTATCCTGACGTCATGCCTGTTCGTACCGCCCTTCGTCCCGGCGTGGTGTCACCGACGCTGCCGGTGCCCCGCTCGATCGTGCGCCCCGAATACGTGGGCAAGGCGACCGCGCAGGAGGGAAGCGAGCCGTGGGTGCAAACCCCCGAGGTGATCGAGAAGATGCGCGTCGCCGGACGCATCGCCGCCGCGGCGCTGGCCGAGGCGGGTAAGGCCGTCGCACCGGGCGTAACCACCGACGAGCTAGACCGCATCGCGCACGAGTACATGATCGACCACGGCGCGTACCCGTCGACTCTGGGCTACAAGGGCTACCCGAAGTCCTGCTGCACCTCACTGAACGAGATCATCTGCCACGGCATCCCCGACTCGACCGTGATCGAGGACGGCGACATCGTCAACATCGACGTCACCGCCTTCATCGATGGAGTGCACGGTGACACCAACGCCACCTTCCTGGCGGGCGACGTGTCCGAGGAGCACCGGCTGCTCGTCGAGCGCACCCACGAGGCCACCATGCGGGCGATCAAGGCCGTCAAGCCGGGACGCGCCCTGTCGGTCGTCGGCCGCGTCATCGAGTCGTACGCAAACCGGTTCGGCTACAACGTGGTTCGTGACTTCACCGGCCACGGCATCGGCACCACATTCCACAACGGGCTCGTGGTGCTGCACTACGACCAGCCTGCCGTGCAGACGGTGCTCGAACCGGGAATGACGTTCACGATCGAGCCGATGATCAACCTCGGTGCGTTGGACTACGAGATCTGGGATGACGACTGGACCGTCGCGACCAAGGACAAGAAGTGGACCGCGCAGTTCGAACACACGCTGGTGGTCACCGAGGACGGCGCCGAGATCCTGACCCAGTTGTGACTGGACACTTCGCGAGTGTGAAACCACTGCGACTTTTCGGCCGATTTTTCGCAGTGAGTTCACACCCGGCGTCATGAGCGGAGCGATGCTCGTCGCCGGCACCACGTCTGATGCCGGCAAGTCCATGGTCGTCGCGGGGCTGTGTCGACTGTTGGCCCGCAAGGGCATTCGCGTTGCGCCCTTCAAGGCGCAGAACATGTCGAACAATTCCGCGGTCACGGTCGAGGGCGGGGAGATCGGCCGAGCCCAGGCCATGCAGGCCCGCGCGGCGGGCTTGGCTCCGAGCGTGCGCTTCAACCCGGTGCTGCTCAAACCGGGCAGCGACCGCACCTCGCAACTGGTGGTCCGCGGAAAAGCGGTGGACACTGTGGGCGCCCGGGATTACTTCACCCACCGCGAGCAGCTAGCGGCCGTGGTTGCCGACGAATTACGATCTCTGAGAACAGAATTCGACGTCGTGATAGTCGAAGGTGCCGGCTCGCCCGCCGAGATCAACCTGCGCGCGACCGACATCGCGAACATGGGGCTGGCCCGTGCGGCGCAGCTGCCGGTCGTGGTCGTCGGCGACATCGACCGCGGCGGACTGCTGGCCCATCTGTACGGCACTGTCGCCGTTCTCGAACCTGAGGATCAGCGACTCATCTGCGGGTTCCTCGTCAACAAGTTCCGTGGCGACCCCGCACTGCTGGCGCCGGGCCTCACACAGCTGCAGGAGCTGACCGGCCGACCGACATACGGCGTGATCCCGTACAGCGAGGGGCTGTGGCTGGACGCCGAGGACTCCGTCTCCGTGCTCACCCATCGCGTGGTCGGCGATCCGCAGCCCCCTCGCGGACAGGACTGGCTGCGAGTCGCCGCCGTCCGGCTGCCGCGCATCTCCAACTCGACCGACGTCGAGGCCCTGGCCTGCGAGCCCGGCGTGCTGGTGCGCTGGGCCGGGGACCCCGCCGACCTGGCAGACGCCGACGTCGTCGTCATCCCCGGTAGCAAGGCCACCGTCGGGGACCTGACCTGGTTACGGGAGCGCGGTCTGGCAGACGCCATCGAGGCGCACACCCGACGGGGAAAGCCCGTGCTCGGCGTGTGCGGGGGATTCCAGATGCTCTGCCGTCGCATCGACGACACCGTGGAGTCGGGGGCGGGTACCGTCGACGGGCTCGCGCTGCTCGACGCGGACATCGCGTTCGCACCTGTGAAGACGTTGCGCCACCACGAAGCCCCGTTGCACGGCTACGAAATTCACCACGGTCGCCTCAGCCGCTCAACCGAAGACGACTGGCTTGGCGTGGGGATTCGCAACGGCGCCGTATACGGCACCCATTGGCACGGCCTGCTCGACAACGACGGTGTGCGACGGCAATGGCTCAACGAGGTCGCTGCTGCCGCGGGGCGCAGCGAATTCGTCGTCGCGCGGGACGTCGACGTCCGCGCGCGTCGCGACGCCCAACTCGACGTGATGGCCGACCTGATCACCAGCCACGTCGACGTCGACGCCGTGATCGCCCTGCTGCAAAACGGTCCGCCGAAACTGCCGTCGATCGCCACTAGGCTGGCCCCATGACCTGGCGCAATATGCTGGTCCTTTTCGCCACGGCACTGCTGGTGGGTGGCTGCGCCCAACCGATCGCGGGCACGGCGACCTGGCCCGGTGCCCGGCTCGAGAACGTGCTGCTCACCCCCGCGGACTTTCCACCGGGCGTGCAATTCGAACGCATCGACCGCGAGCCCGGCCAGGCGGACGGCGCGGGCGCGCCGCCGGCCATGCTCTCGCGCCCGGAGGGCTGCTCGGAGGGGCTGACGCGGGCGATCGCCGAGTCGGCCGAGCGCGGACCAGGCAGCGCGGCGGAATACGTCGTCGCCTATGACGGCGCTCGGATGGCCATCACCGTGTTGACGTGGCGACTGGACCTCGAGAAGTTGGCGGCGGTCGCCGATCGGTGCGCAAAGTACGAGACGTTCTTCGATATGTCGACGCCCGGCATTCCGATGACGACGACGAGACTGCAGACGTCGCGCGCCGACGCGCTCGTTTACGAGCAGACCATGCGGTTGAGCGGCCAAACGGACAGTGTCTACTTCTCGTTCGAGAACATCGGGAACACCGCGGTGTTCGGAGTCGCGTTTCCGACACCCAACCCGTCGATCCCCGTCAAAGGTTCGCTGCCGCAAACGTTTCTGGAGACAACGGCAAAGCAGGCCGAGCGCGCGCAATCTGCGTGAACACCCTGTTTGCTCAAGGCGAAAACGACCCGCTCCCAGGTGACCGCCTGTAGCGTGGCGAAATGCCGCCCACCACAGTCACCGTCGACGGGTTCGGCGTGTCCGTCGACGTGGCCGGCCCCGAAAAAGGGTCCGTCGTCGTGGTCCTCGGTGCCGCCCACCATGCACCTGCGGCGTACGAACCGGTATGTCAACGGCTGCACACCGCGTCCCTTCGAACTGTGGTCATCGCACCGGACCCGCGGCTGACCGCCAAGACGGTGATCGAGGTCCTCGACGCACTCGACGTGAAGTGGGCGTTGTTGGTCGGTGACCGCGTCGGCGGGGAATTGGCGTGGGAGCTCGCGGCGACGCGGTTGGACCGGTTCATCGGGCTGGTGGTCATCGACCGCGGCCACCCGCGTGTCGCCGATCCCTCCGGTGTGGTCCGCGACGACTCGTGCCCGCCGGTGGAAATGAACACCACCGCGCTGGTCAGTACGCCCGCCGCACGCGCGGTCGCCAAAGCCAGCCAGCGCTACGTGTACGGCGACTACCGGATGGTCGACCTACTCGGCAGGCGCAATGCCCAGGAGTCCACGGCGCAGCTCGCCGCCGAGATCGTGATGCGCACGAGCACCTGGTAGGTCTAGCTGGTGGGCACCTCGTCGGGCGTCCAGGCCTGCGGCAACGCGGGACTGCCCGGGAAGAGGAAGTCGACGAAAGCCTTTGCGGTGGGCTGGGGCTCGTGGTTGGCCAGCCCGGGTCGCTCGTTGGCTTCGATGAACACGTAGTCGGGCGCGGTGACATCGGGAACCAACAGGTCGATGCCGGTCACGGGAATGCCGATCGCGCCGGCGGCCTTCACGGCGACCTCGCTCAGATGCGGGTTCACCACCGCCGTCACATCGTGGATCGTGCCGCCCTGATGCAGGTTCGCCGTTCGGCGTACGCGCAGGGTGCGCCCTTCGGGCAGCACGTCGTCGAACGAGAAGCCCGCCTCGGCGACCGTCGCCTCGGTGACGTCGTCCATCGGAATGCGCGATTCGCCGCCGGTGGCGGCCGCGCGGCGTCGGCTCTGCGCCTCGATGAGTTCGCGAATCGTGTGGTGGCCGGTGCCGACGATTTCGGCGGGCTTGCGTAATGCAGCGGCCACCACCTTGCCGTCGATCACCACCAACCGCAGATCGTCTCCGGGTGCGCGCTGCTCGATCAGCACGTTGGGGTGCTCTTCCCGCGCCCGTGCCAGCGCCGCGTCCAACTCCTCGGTGCTGTTGACGCCGACGGTGATGCCCTTGCCCTGCTCCCCGCGGGTCGGTTTGACGACGACGTCGCCGACCTCTTCGAGGAACACGTGGTCCTGTTCGTCAAATGTGGCCAGACGTCCCTTGGGCACCTGGATTCCGGCTTCCGACACCAGGCGTCGGGTCAGCCTCTTGTCGTCGCATCGTGCCATCGCCACCGCGGAGGTGTACTCCGACAACGACTCCCGCGTGATGACGCTGCGGCCACCGTGTGACAGGCGCATCTCGCCGGCTCCCGCGTCGAGGACCTCGACCCAGATCCCGCGACGCATCGCCTCGTCGGCGATGATCCGCGCATACGGGTTCAGATCGTCGACGGTCTCCGGGGGATGGGTGAACAGCGGTTCGTTGATCGCGTTCTTCCGTTTGACGGCCATGACCGGAACGCGCTCAAAACCCAGCTTCTCGTACAGGCCGATGGCGGCCTCGTTGTCGTGAGCCACCGACAGGTCCATGTAGGCCCGGCCCCGCTCGCGGTACAGCGCGGCCAGCGCACGGGTGAGTGCCGCGCCGACACCCGGCAGGCTGGTGGCCGGATCGACGGCCAGCGTCCACAGGCTCGAACCGTTCTCCGGGTCGTCGAAGAGCCGCTTGTGGTCGACCCCGGTGACCGTGCCCACCAACGATCCGTCGTCGTCGCGAACCGCCACCAGGTAGTCGAGCGCATCGAGGTCTTCGCTGTTGTCCCACAGCACCTCAACGGGTGCGGGCACCATTCCGCAGCGCATGTAGACCCGATTGATGTCCTCGGCCTCCTCTCTACGCTCCAGCGATCGCACGGTGAACCCGGTGGGTGCCGTGCGCTGAGCGTCGTCGTCGGAGAACCGCAGCCGATAGGTGTGACTGGGGTCGATGAACAACTCGGCGGGCGCCATCGCGACGAGCACGTGTGGCTCCCGGGCGTACATACAGATGTCGCGACGACCATGCCCCTCTTGCCGCAACACCTCGGCGAGCTTCGCCGGGTCCGCGAACGTCTGCCCGAATATCAATCGGCCCCAGCCCATTTCGACGGCCACGTCGTCGGCCATTGCGTCGACCAAGTGCTGGGGCGATGCGTCGTGCAGTCCGAGAGTGATCGCTTCGGTGCTTTCGGGGTTCACGGGGCTGGATGTCGCCGGCCGTCCGGCTCCGGGGCTGGATGTCGCCGGCCTTCCGGCTCCGGCGGTCACGCCGCCGTCCCGTTGATCCCGTGGCGCTGCAGCCACAATTCCAGCAACCCGAGCTGCCAGAGTTCGTTGCCCCGGAGCGGGGTCAGGCGACCGTTCGGGTCGGCCAGCAGGTGGTCGACCGCGTCGGGGCGGAATAGCCCGCGCTCCTTGGCGACCGGAGCGTAGAGCGCATCGCGCACCAGCTCGAGGTACGGACCCTCCAGGTGGGTCAGCGCCGGCACCGGGAAGTAACCCTTGGGACGGTCGATGACCTCGGCGGGGATCACCCGTCGGGCAGCCTGCTTGAGCACGCCCTTGCCGTCGTGTGCGATCTTCAGCGCGGGTGGGCATGTGGCGGCCAGCTCGACGAGCTCGTGATCCAGGAATGGCACCCGGCCCTCCAGGCCCCAGGCCATCGTCATGTTGTCGACGCGCTTGACAGGGTCGTCCACCAGCATCACCGTGGTGTCGAGCCGAAGGGCGCGGTCGATGCCGGTGGCCGCGCCGCGGTGCGCGAAGTGCTCGGTGACGAACTCTCCGCTGGGGTCGCTTTCCACGAGATAGTCCGACGTGACGAGTGCGGCGACGCCGGCGGGGTCACGGTCGAAGAACGCGGCGCGGTAGCTGGCCACCGCGCTGTCCAGCGATGTGGCGTCGGCCATCGGCGGATACCAGTGGTAGCCGGCGAACACCTCGTCGGCGCCCTGCCCGGACTGGACCACCTTGACGTACTTGGCCACTTCTTGGCCGAGCAGATAGAACGCAACGCAGTCGTGGCTGACCATCGGCTCGCTCATGGCGCCGATCGCGCCGTCGAGCGCGGGCAGCATCCGGTCGGTACCGATGCGGATCTGATGGTGGTCGGTGCCGAAGCGCTCGGCGATGATGTCGGAGTACGTGAACTCGTCGCCCGCCACGCCGCCCACTGACTCGAAGCCGATGGAGAATGTCGCCAGACCATGCTGACCCGCTTCGGCGAGCAGTCCGACGATCAGGCTGGAGTCGACCCCACCGGAGAGCAGGCAGCCGACCGGCACATCGGCGACCAGCCGGCGGTCGACCGCGACGCGCAGCGACTCCAAAACCGCGTCCTCCCAGTCACGTTCGGACCAGTCGGCGCGATCGGCATGCGGAGTGAAATCGGGTTCCCAGTACGTGGTGGTCGTGCGCCGGCCATCGGGCTCGATCGCGACCAGGGTCGCGGGCGGCACCTTGCTCACGCCGCGCAGGATCGTGCGCGGCGGCGGGACGACCGAGTGGAACGACAGGTAGTGATGCAGCGCCAACGGATCGATGCGGGTGTCGACCCCGCCGCCGGCGAGCAGTGCGGGCAGTGACGACGCGAACCGGATCCGCGACGCGTCCTCGGTGAGATACAGCGGCTTGATGCCCAGCCGATCGCGGCCGAGCAGCACCCGTCCGCTGTCGCGTTCGACGATCGCGAACGCGAACATGCCGTAGAGGCGGTCGACGAAACGGTCGCCCCAGTGGTGATATGCCTTGAGCAACACCTCGGTGTCACTGTGCGAGAAGAACCGGTACCCGTGCTGCTCGCTCAGCTCGCGGCGCAACTGCTTGTAGTTGTAGATGCAGCCGTTCCACGCAATGGCCAGCCCGAGCTCGGAGTCGACCATCGGCTGTGCGCCGGCTTCGGACAGATCGATGATTTTCAGGCGACGATGACCAAGCGCGACCCGACCCTGCGACCACACGCCTGCGGCGTCGGGACCGCGCGGTTCCATGGCCTCGGCCATAGCCGAGACCGCAGTGATATCAGGTGAATGGCCGTCGAGTCGCACCTCGCCGGTGGCTCCGCACACGCATGGGACTTTACCCGAGTTGACGGATGGGAAACCTGGTCGCCAGCTCAGCGACGTGTGAGCTAGGAAACACCTTCCAACTGCTCGCCGGTTTCGTCCACTTGCCTGACCGGGCCGGTGAACCACTTCTTCACCGACACGTGCCAGTAGATGTAGAGAAGGATCAGCACGCCGCCGACCAGAAGTGGGGTGTAGTTGACGTACTTCCATTCGAAGGCGTCCCCCCACGGCACACCGCCCGAGGATGTCGGGAACATCGCGATGATCGAGGTGATGATGATCTCGACGACAGCGACGGGAGCCATCCACTTGTGGTGGCCCCGCAGGTTCCACCGACCCACCTTGAAATCGTCGCCCATCCGCCAGCGCAAGTAGATCGGCACCGCGAAGCACAGATAGAGGCCGACGACGCCGATCGAGACCACCGCGAAGAAGGCCACTGGGACCGGGGCGCCGTTGATGTCGACCTCGACGAGCGCGGGGAGCGTGATGGTAGCCGCGAGGACTGCGGTGATGATGACGCCGTTGGCGGGGATCTTGTTCTTGCTCACCTTGGACCACAGCTGGTGTCCGGGAACCGCACGGTCGCGGCTGAACGCGAACAACATCCGCGACGCGCTCGTCTGGCACGCCGTGGTGCAGAAGAACTGCCCGGCCGTTGAGATCAGCAGGATGATCGCGACCCACTGTGAGTCCAGCGCCTGGTTGAAGATGCCGACGACCGCACCACCGCCTGCGGACACCGCGTCGGAGTCGTTGACGGCGAACAGGAACGTCAACAGCAGGATCCAGCCGCCGATCGCCGAGTAGAAGATCGACCGCCAAATGCCTTTGGCTGCACCGTCTGCCGCACTCTTGGTCTCCTCGGAGAGATGCGCCGACGCGTCGTAGCCGGTGATCGTGTACTGCGTCAGGATCGCCGAGATCGGCAGCACGAACAGCAATACACCGATGCCCGACATCTCGCCGCCGAACATCCCGCTGTTGTTGATGGTCTTGGCGAAGACGTCCGAGAAGCTGGCGTGCTGGTCGGGCAGCAGCCAGAGGATCAGGATCACCGCCGCCGCGCCCGCGACGTGCCACCAGACTGAGATGTTGTTGATGACGGCGAGCAGGTGCGAGGAGAAGATGTTGATGGTCGCCGAGATGGCCAGGATGATCACGAACAGCATGAACGTCCGAGTCAGGCTGTATCCCGCGAGCCAGGTCTCACTGAAAGTGCCGAGCGTGAGGTCGAGGAACGTCGCGCAGCCGTACGCCACCGAAGCCAAGATGGCGATCAACCCGATCAGATTGAGCCAGCCGGTGTAGAAACCGGCCTTGGGACCGCCGAGTTTGGCTGCCCACCAATAGATTCCGCCCGATGTCGGATACGCCGACACGAGTTCGGACATGCACAACCCGATGATGAGGATGAACACCGAGACGATCGGCCAGCCCCATGCGATCGCGGCCGGGCCGCCGTTGTTCCAGCCGAGGCCGAAGGAGGTGAAGCAGCCCGCCAGGATTGAGATGATCGAGAACGAGATCGCGAAGTTGGAAAAACCGGACCACGATCGGTTCAGCTCCTGTGTATAGCCGAGGCTGGCGAGATGTCGTTCGTCCTCATTGAGATATTCGTGACCTTCTGGCACGGCGGGTTCTCCTTCGCGATCTTCGAGCGCTTCGCGGCTTGCAGTGGGGCGGGACTGGCGCTCACTGAGTAGGGACAATAGAGTGCCATTGGTCGGCTGTCCTACCTTTGGAGTGACATTTCTGTTAAGGAATCACCGAGAAGGCCCCGCCGAGCAAACTCCAATGGTTGGCTGCCGGTCATCGTCGGTACTCGAGAGGAAGGTTCCGCAATGAGCCAGAACCCCGGCATGTTGTCGCAAGCCGACCTCGAAAAGCTGGTGGCCGACGGGGACATCGACACCGTCATCCTGGCGTTCTGCGATATGCAGGGGCGGCTCACCGGCAAGCGCGTGTCGGCGCGATTGTTCGTCGAAGACGTCGCCGAGCATGGCGCGGAGTGCTGCAACTACCTGTTGGCCGTCGACGTCGACATGAACACCGTCGACGGGTACGCGATGTCGAGTTGGCAGACCGGCTACGGCGACATGGTCATGAAGCCCGACTTCTCGACGCTGCGACGCGTGCCCTGGCTGCCGGGCACCGCACTGGTGATGGCAGACCTGGAGCGCGTCGACGGCGACCCGGTGACCCCTGCGCCACGCAGCATCCTCAACCGCCAGATCGACCGGCTGTCCGAGCTCGGTCTGGTGCCCTACGTGGGCACCGAGCTCGAGTTCATGGTGTTCGAGGATTCCTACCGCGACGCCTGGACGAAGGGCTACCGCAACATGACGGCGGCCTCGGACTACAACGTCGACTACGCGATGCACGCGTCGACCCGAATGGAGCCGCTGCTTCGCGACATCAGGCTCGGCATGACCGGCGCGGGAATGTACTGCGAGGGCGTGAAGGGCGAATGCAACCTCGGGCAGCAGGAGATCGCCTTCCGCTACGACCACGCGAGGGTGACGTGTGACAACCACACGATCTACAAGAACGGTGCCAAGGAGATTGCCGATCAACACGGCAAGAGCCTGACGTTCATGGCGAAATTCGATGAGCGCGAAGGCAACAGTTGTCATATCCACCTTTCGTTGCGGGGCGAGGACGGAAGCCCGGTGTTCGCCGATTCCGACGCGTCGGACGGAATGTCGTCGATGTTCCGCAGCTTCATCGCCGGCCAGCTGGCTACGCTGCGTGAGCTGACGCTGTTCTATGCACCGAACATCAACTCCTACAAGCGATTCGCCGAGGGCAGCTTCGCGCCTACGGCCATCGCGTGGGGGATGGACAACCGCACTTGCGCGCTGCGCGTGGTGGGGCACGGTCCGGGCATGCGGGTGGAATGCCGCGCGCCCGGCGGCGACGTCAACCAGTACCTGGCGGTGTCGGCGCTGATCGCCGGCGGCCTGCACGGTATCGAGCACGAGTTGGAGCTGCCGGAACCGTTCGAGGGCAACGCCTATACGAGTGGCGCCGAAAGCCTTCCGACCACGCTGACCGAGGCGGCGGCGCTGTTCGAGAAGTCCGACGTGGCCCGTGCGGCGTTCGGCGACGAGGTCGTGGAGCACTATCTCAACAACGCCCACGTCGAACTGACCGCGTACAACGCGGCCGTGACGGACTGGGAAAGGGTGCGGGGCTTTGAGCGGCTTTGACGCGAGAAGCGAAGGCGGAGCTGGGGCCAGCGCAGCGGCGCGCAGATCCCGCCCGGTCGTCGGATTGACCACGTATCTGCAGCAGGCGCAGACGGGTGTGTGGGACGTGCGCGCCAGCTTCCTGCCCGCCATCTATTTCGAGGGCGTCGGGCTGGCGGGCGGAATCTCGGTACTGCTGCCGCCGCAGCACGTCGACGACGAAATCGTCGACCGCGTGCTCGACGGACTCGACGGGCTGATCATCACCGGCGGGCGCGACGTCGATCCCGGCGCCTACGGACAGGATCGCCACCCTGCCACCGATGAGGCCAACGAGTACAACCGCCTTCGGGATGCATGGGAATTCGAACTACTCAAAGGGGCTATCCGGCGCGGCCTTCCCGTCCTGGGAATCTGCCGCGGCGCGCAGGTGCTCAACGTCGCCCTCGGCGGCACTCTGCATCAGCATCTGCCCGACGTCGTCGGCCATTCTGAGCACCAGAAGGGCAACGCAGTGTTCTCGACGTCGTCGATACGCACTGTGCCCGAAACGCGGCTGGCATCGCTGATCGGCGAGTCGTCCGACGCGCAGTGCTATCACCACCAGGCCATCGATCGCCTCGGTGACGGTCTGATCGTCAGTGCTCGCGACGCTGACGGCGTGATCGAGGCAGTCGAGTTCCCCGGCGACCGCTTCCTTCTCGCGGTCCAGTGGCATCCCGAGGAGACGCTGGACGATCTGCGGCTGTTCGCCGCGTTGGTCGAAGCCGCTGAGGCGTATTCGAGAGAAAAGGTGACCGTGTGACGGCTAGTGAGCTGATCAACCCCGCGACGGAGGAACTGCTGCGCACCGTAGAGCAGACCAGCCTCGCGGGTGTCGACGACGCGGTGGCGCGAGCCAAGGCCGCGCAACGCGATTGGGCACGTCTGGCACCCGGCGACCGGGCCGCCGCCCTGCGGTCGTTCGCCGCCGCGGTCGACGCGCACGTCGACGAGCTGGCCGCGCTGGAGGTCGCCAACTCCGGGCATCCGATCGGCAATGCGACGTGGGAGGCGGGCCACGTCCGCGACGTCCTGCAGTTTTACTCCGCGACACCGGAACGATTGTCGGGCAAACAGATTCCGGTGGCCGGCGGCCTGGACATCACCTTCGACGAGCCGCTGGGCGTCATCGGGGTGATCACGCCCTGGAATTTCCCGATGCCCATCGCGGTGTGGGGTTTCGCACCGGCCCTGGCAGCCGGGAACGCGGTACTGATCAAACCCGCCGAATGGACACCGCTGACCACGATCCGGATAGGCGAACTCGCCGTCGAGGCCGGCCTGCCTCCCGATCTGTTCCAGGTGTTGCCCGGAAAGGGGTCGGTGGTCGGTGAGCGGTTTGTCACCCATCCCGACGTCCGCAAGATCGTCTTCACCGGTTCCACCGAGGTCGGCACCCGCGTGATGGCGGGTGCCGCGGCTCAGGTCAAGAGGGTCACCCTCGAGCTGGGCGGCAAGAGCGCAAACATCGTGTTCGACGATTGCGATCTGGACAAGGCTGCGGCCACCGCGCCCTACGGGGTTTTCGACAACGCCGGGCAGGACTGCTGTGCACGTAGCCGGATCCTGGTGCAGCGCAATGTTTACGACCGTTTCATGGAGCTGCTCGAACCTGCGGTCAAGGGCATCGCAGTCGGTGATCCGGCTGCCAAAGGCACCGAGATGGGCCCGCTGGTGTCGAAGTCGCATTGGGAGTCCGTGGTCTCCTATGTGCCCGACGACGCACCGGTCGCGTTCCGCGGCGACGCGCCGTCGGGGCCCGGCTACTGGTTCCCCCCGACCGTGCTGACCCCGGAGCGCTCCGACCGCACGGTGCGTGAGGAGATCTTCGGCCCGGTCGTCGCGGTGCTGCCGTTCGAGGACGAGGCCGACGCGATTGAACTCGCCAACGACACCCCCTACGGCCTTTCCGGGTCGATCTGGACGGACAACCTGTCGCGGGCCGTGCGGGTGTCCCGCGCGGTGGAGTCTGGCAACCTGTCGGTCAATTCACACTCGTCGGTGCGGTACAACACGCCCTTCGGCGGGTTCAAGCAATCAGGTCTTGGCCGCGAACTCGGGCCCGATGCGCCGCTGTCATTCACTGAAACCAAGAACGTCTTCTACGCGATCGGAGATGCGTGATGGATCTGACCCAGCGCCTGGCGGGCAAGGTCGCCGTGATCACCGGCGGCGCCAGCGGGATCGGGCTGGCGAGCGCCAAACGCATGCGCGCCGAAGGCGCCACCATCGTCATCGGTGACATCGACCCGACGACCGGGAAGTCCGTGGCAGACGACCTCAACGGAACCTTCGTCCAGGTGGATGTCTCAGATCAGGCCGCGGTGGATGCCCTGTTCGATACGGCCGCCGAGACGCACGGTTCTGTCGACATCGCCTTCAACAACGCGGGTATCAGCCCGCCAGAAGACGACCTCATCGAGACCACGGGCATCGACGCATGGCAACGGGTGCAGGACATCAACCTGAAGTCGGTGTTCTTCTGTTCCAAAGCCGCACTGCGCCACATGGTTCCGCAGCAGAAAGGTTCGATCATCAACACCGCGTCGTTCGTCGCGGTGATGGGGTCGGCGACATCGCAAATCTCCTATACCGCATCCAAAGGCGGCGTCCTCGCAATGTCCCGTGAACTGGGAGTGCAGTTCGCGCGTCAGGGGATTCGAGTGAACGCACTGTGCCCCGGACCGGTGAACACACCGCTGCTGCAGGAACTGTTCGCGAAGGATCCCGAACGCGCGGCCCGCCGACTGGTCCACATTCCGGTCGGCCGGTTCGCCGAGCCGGAGGAGCTGGCCGCGGCCGTCGCATTCCTGGCCAGCGACGACTCGTCGTTCATCACCGGGTCGACCTTCCTGGTCGACGGCGGCATCAGCTCGGCGTACGTGACCCCCCTCTAGAGGCCCTGTAGGAATCATGACTGCCGATCCGGACGTACCGCTGGCGAGCGAAGCTCTGCTGCGCCCGGTCCGGCCCGGGAACGCGTTCGAGGACACGGTCGGAAGGCTCCTGCAGACCATCCGGCTCGGCGTGCTCGCCCCCGGCGAATCGCTGCCGCCGGAGCGCGAGCTGGCATCGCGGCTGGGCGTCAGCCGCGACACCGTGCGCGAGGCCATCAAGTCGCTGGCCGACGCCGGGTATCTGGTGTCGCGGCGAGGCCGCTACGGCGGCACCTTCCTCGCCGACGAGTTGCCCAGGCACACCCAGGACACCGACGCGGTGACACGCGCCCAGATCGACGACGCGTTACGGCTGAGGGAGATCCTCGAGGTCGGAGCGGCGCGGCTGGCCGCCAACCGAACCCTGACGGCATCGGAACGCGAGGAGCTGTGGGCGCGTCTGCGTGATGTCCGCGGCGCCGCGCCCGGCGACTACCGCCGACTGGATTCGAGGCTGCATCTCGCCATCGCCGAGGCGGCCGGGTCGCCGTCGCTGGTGCCGTTGGTGGCCGAGAACAGGATGCGCCTCAACGTCTTGCTGGACCAGATCCCGTTGCTGCCGCGCAACATCGCCCACTCCGACGAGCAACACGAGGCGATCGTGATCGCGATCCTGGCCGGCGACAGTGAGGGTGCGGCGTCGGCCATGCTCGCCCACGTCGAAGGCTCGGCCACCCTGCTGCACGGATTCCTGGACTAGCTGTACTGCCCAGGCAGGTTGGTCAACCGCGTTATAGGCGGGACCTTCCCGATCGCCGAGTGTTGCCGGTGGTGATTGTAGGTGTGAAGCCAAGGTGCCAGAGCGGATCGGCGCTGGGCC